>Ga0157370_10002411_pt1 | contig 22533 bp, 20 predicted proteins | sample C35metaG_FD_113463 | JGI IMG/M metagenome (GOLD analysis project Ga0157370, IMG submission 113463) | Corn rhizosphere microbial communities from Kellogg Biological Station, Michigan, USA - C3-5 metaG | ecosystem: Host-associated > Plants > Roots > Rhizosphere > Soil | place: USA: Michigan...
CCGCAGCCTCGGCCGCTTCGCGCTCGCGCGTTTCGGCCAGCGCCCGCTGCACCTGCTTGAGGTCGGCAAGGTTCTTCAGCGTCTTGGGTGTTTTCAGCGGCGGGGGACGCGAGGCCATCAGAGCAATCCTTTTTCGGCCATCGAGAAGCTCTGGCCCGGGCTCACGATGACGTGGTCGATCACGCGCACATCCACCAGCGAGAGCGCGGCCCTGAGCGTTTGCGTGAGCGATTCGTCGGCGCGCGAGGGCTCGATGCTGCCGCTCGGGTGGTTGTGCGCCAGCACCGCGGCCGCGGCCTGGTGGTGCAGGGCGCGCATGACGATTTCGCGCGGATAGACGCTGGCCTGCGTGAGCGTTCCGCGAAACAGCTCCTCCAGCACGATCAGCCGGTGCTGCACATCGAGGAACAGCACCGCGAACACCTCGTGCGGCCGCGAGCCGATGTGCAGCTGCACATACTGCTTGACCGCCTCGGGCGAGTCGAACACCGTGCGCTCCTTGAGCTGCTCGGCCATGGCGCGGCGCGCCAGTTCGAGCACCGCGATGAGTTCGGCGCGCTTGGCATCGCCGCCCATGCCCTTGACGACCTTCAGGTCCTCGGGGCCGGTGTTCAGCAGGCCCGAGAGGCCGCCGAAACGCTCGAGCAGTTCCTGCGCCATCTGCAGCACGTTCTTGCCCGGCACGCCGGTGCGCAGCAGCAGCGCCAGCAGTTCGGCGTCGGCCAGCGCGGCAACGCCTCGTGCGATGAGCTTTTCGCGCGGGCGGGCGTCTGCGGGGAGATCCTTGAAAGCCATCGAAACCTTGGGAAACCTTGAATGGAGCGGGTGGAAGGTCCCCGTCCTTAAAATGCAGTCCAGTTTATCGGGACACCCCCCTTGTCTTTGCCCACCTCCGCTTCCTCCATGTCCCACGTCGTGACTTCCGGCTCCTTCCTGACCCTGCATTACCGGCTGGCCGGACCGGCGGGCGACATCATCAACACCTTCGCCGACAAGCCCGCGACCCTGTCGCTCGGCACCGGCGAACTTTCGCCTGCCATGGAGCAGCGCCTGATGGGCCTCGAAGAGGGCACGCATGCCACCTTCGAGCTGCCTGCCGGCGAGGCTTTCGGCGATCGCAATCCCGAAATGCAGCAATGGGTCGCCAAGAAGCTGCTCGCGCAGATGGGCGACCCCGACGAGAAGTACGCCGTGGGCGACGTGGTGCAGTTCCCCACGCCCGATGGCACCGGCAGCTATGCCGGCGCGGTGATCGAATCGAGCGAGACCGCGGTGCGCTTCGACTTCAACCATCCCCTGGCCGGCCAGCCTGTGACCTTCGAGGTCCGGTTGATCGGGGTGCTATGAGCCGCCGGGCCGCTCCCAAGGCGAATACCGCAGCGCGAAGCGCGGAGGTCTCCGAATGAACCGGGGCATCGAGGAAGTCCTCCTCGCCGAGCCGCGCGGCTTTTGCGCCGGCGTGGACCGCGCCATCGAGATCGTCGAACGCGCCATCGCCAAGTTCGGTGCGCCGATCTATGTGCGCCACGAGATCGTGCACAACACCTATGTGGTGAACGAGCTCAAGGCCAAGGGCGCGATCTTCATCGAGGAGCTCTCCGACGTGCCGCCCGGCGCCACGCTGGTGTTCAGCGCGCACGGCGTGAGCAAGGCGGTGGAGCAGGAGGCGCGCGACCGCGGCTTCGAGATCTTCGATGCCACCTGCCCGCTGGTGACCAAGGTGCACGTCGAGGTGGCCAAGCTCGCCAAGGAAGGCTACGAGTTCATCATGATCGGCCACAAGGGGCACCCCGAGGTCGAGGGCACGATGGGCCAGCTCTCCAGCGGCATCCATCTCGTGGAAGACGTCGCCGATGTCGCGAAGGTCTCGCCCGCGCAGACCGACAAGCTCGCGGTCGTCACCCAGACCACGCTCAGCGTGGACGACGCGGCCGAGATCGCCGCAGCGGTGCGCGCGCGCTTTCCGAGCGTGCGCGAGCCCAAGCAGCAGGACATCTGCTACGCCACGCAGAACCGCCAGGACGCGGTGAAGATCATGAGCCCGCAGGTCGACCTCGTGATCGTGGTCGGCAGCCCCACCAGCTCCAACAGCAACCGGCTGCGCGAGCTCGCGCAGCGGCTGGGCACCGAGAGCTACATGGTCGATTCGGCCGACGAGCTCAAGCCCGAGTGGTTCGAGGGCAAGGGCCGTATCGGCATCACGGCCGGTGCCTCGGCGCCCGAGGTGCTGGTGCGCGAAGTGATCGATCGCGTGCGGGCCTTCGGCGCGGTGTCCGTCCGCAAGATGGACGGCATCGAGGAGACCATCAAGTTTCCGCTTCCCAAGGGCCTCAAGCTCGACGACATTCCGCCTCCGGGACACATCTCTTGACCAACCAAACTTCAACCAACTGGCGCCCCGACATCGAGAGCGCCGCCCGCAGGCTGCGCGAACGCGCCGCCGGCTTCCTGCGCGAGACGCCGCTCTGGAAGCTGCCCGCATCCGCTTTCGGCCTGGCCGTGCCCGGCGTGGAGGTGTGGCTCAAGCTCGAGCACCTGCAGGTGAGCGGCAGCTTCAAGGCGCGCGGCATGATGAATCGGCTGCTCGCCAACGACATTCCCGAGAGCGGCGTGGTCGTGGCGTCCGGCGGCAATGCGGGCATTGCCACTGCGGCTGCTGCCAAGGCGCTGGGCGTGCGCTGCCAGGTGTTCCTGCCCGGCGTGTCGCCCGAAGCCAAGCGCGCGCGTTTGCGTGCATTGGGCGCCGAAGTGGTCGTCGTCGGCGAGCTCTACCCCGACGCGCTGGCCGCCTGCCTCACGCGGCAGAGGGAAACCGGCGCCTTGCTGACCCATGCCTATGACCAGCCCGAAGTCGTGGCCGGCGCGGGCACGCTGGGCCACGAAATCGAAGCGCAGGGCGGCCTGCCCGATTCAGTGCTCGTGAGCGTGGGCGGTGGCGGCCTCATCGGCGGCCTGGCCGGCTGGTTCGAGAAGCGCGCCCGTGTCGTGGCGCTCGAGCCCGAGAAAGCGCCGACGCTCTTTCGTGCCCGCGAAGCCGGCGAGCCGGTCGATGTCGAGGTCGGCGGCATCGCGGCCGATTCGCTCGGCGCGCGTCGCATCGGTGCGATCTCTTGGGAGATCACGCAGCAGCAGGTGCAGCATGCGCTGCTGCTGTCCGACGAATCCATCCGCGCCGCGCAGCAGTGGCTGTGGAAGGAAATGAAGCTCGCCGTGGAGCCGGCCGCCGCGCTGCCACTGGCTGCGCTGCAGACCGGCGCCTACGTGCCGCGCGAGGGCGAGAAGGTGTGCCTGATCGTCTGCGGGGCGAACGTGGATCCGGCCACCGTCGCCTGACGGCTGCGCGCAGGGTGGGGCGGTGCGACACCGCGCCCACCTAAAATCGGCGGATGCTCGACATCACCCTGCTCCGAAAAGACCTGGCCTCCGCGGTGGCCGGCCTCGAAAAACGCAAAAAGAACCAGCCTTACCTCGATGTGTCGGCGTTTACCGCGCTCGAAGCCGAGCGCAAGACCGTCCAGACCCGCAGCGAGGAAATCCAGGCGCGCCGCAACGCACTGAACAAGCAGATCGGCCCGCTCAAGGCCAAGGGCGAATCGACCGATGCGCTGATGGCCGAGGTCAATGCGCTCAAGGCCGAGCAGGAATCGCAGTCCAGGCGCCTCGACGAGATCCAGCCCGAACTGCAGGCCCTGCTGCTCGCCGTGCCCAACCTGCCGCACGCCAGCGTGCCGGAGGGCGAGGACGAGACCGGCAACGTCGAGGTGCGCCGCTGGAGCCCGCAAGGCGGTGCCGGCGCCAGCGCCACGCCGCTGGGCTTCGCCGCAAAGGATCACGTGGACCTCGGCGCGCCGTTGGGCCTCGACTTCGAAATGGGCGCCAAGCTCGCCGGCTCGCGCTTCACCGTGATGAAGGGCCCCATCGCCCGTCTGCACCGCGCGCTTGCGCAGTTCATGCTCGACATCCAGACCGAGAAGCACGGCTATGCCGAGTGCTACGTGCCCTACATCGTCAACGCCGCCACGTTGAGCGGCACCGGCCAATTGCCCAAGTTCGAAGGCGACCTCTTCGCCGCGAAGAAGGGCGGCCAGGACGGCGAGCCCGCGCCCGACCACTCGGCGCTTTACCTGATCCCGACCAGCGAAGTGCCGCTGACCAACTTCGTGCGCGACGAAGTGGTGGCCGAGTCTCAATTGCCCATCAAGCTCACGGCCCACACGCCGTGCTTCCGCTCCGAAGCCGGCAGTGCGGGACGCGACACGCGCGGCATGATCCGCCAGCATCAGTTCGACAAGGTCGAGATGGTGCAGATCGTGCATCCCGAGACGAGCTACGACGCGTTGGAGCAGATGACCGGTCATGCCGAAGCCGTGCTGCAGGCGCTGGAGCTGCCCTATCGCGTGGTGCTGCTGTGCACCGGCGACATGGGCTTCGGCGCTACCAAGACCTACGACCTGGAGGTCTGGCTGCCGGCGCAGGACACCTATCGCGAGATCAGCTCGGTCTCGAACTGCGAGGCTTTTCAGGCGCGCCGGCTGCAGGCTCGCTTCAAGAACGCGCAGGGCAAGAACGAACTCGTGCACACGCTCAACGGCTCGGGGCTGGCGGTGGGACGCGCGCTGGTGGCAGTGCTCGAGAACCACCAGAACGAAGACGGTTCGATCAACGTGCCGGCCGCGCTACGGCCCTACCTCGGCGGCCTGGATTTGTTGCGCGGTTGAGGGTGTGGCTTCAAAAGTCCTGTTTTTCCCCGCTATAATCGCAGGCTCGACAGCACCGGAGAGGTGGCAGAGTGGTCGAATGTACCTGACTCGAAATCAGGCGTACTAGCAATAGTACCGAGGGTTCGAATCCCTCCCTCTCCTCCAAACATGCTTGCAAGCCATGGATTGATCGAAGCTTCTCAGCTTGTCATTCCTTCGCTGGCAAAGCCACTATCAAAAGCCGCAGTGATTTCTCACTGCGGCTTTTTGCTTTTTGGCTGTCACGCCATCCTGTCAGATGGCTGCTTGTCGAGGCGGCAAAGCAAATAGCGGCGGCGCCTCGAGCGTCATGCAAAAGCTACCGTCCGACCGAACCCGTCGCTCCCGTGCGGGGCTTCGTCGCGACACGTGCCTGCGCATCTCTCTTGGCCTTGGCTGCATCGATCTCGCGTTCGGAATGGAGCTGGTGCTTGCCGCAGTTATCGCAGCGATACAGGCGCAGCCACGGCAGCATTCGCATCCATGTGCTGCGGCGCTTGCGCTTGAGATGGTCGATGCCGCATGGGCAGGCAGAAAACAGGTTGTGCATAGAGGGCGATCCGGATGTCATGGGGCCCCCCTTGCCAAGCTCTACGGCTTGTCGGCAGATGTGTACTGCAGCGCAGCATTCTTGCAGTGATCCATGACCACGCCACTACCATGTTCGCGGTATTTGTAAACTTTGCTGCTACATGCAGACTACCCGTTGGCCGTCGAGGCCTGAAGGCGTGTTGCAGCTTCAAGAGCGCGCCGTGCGCGGAGATGCGCGGTCTTGAGCGGAAGTCAACTATTCAAAGTCATTGTTGCGTTTCTCCCCCCGGCCAATCGGTTCGCATCAAGCCCGAAGTTGTCAGGACATAGAGGCGTATCCACACGTACCTTTACTCGGTACGGGCATGGCGAAAACGATCACCAGCGGGTTGCGCTGGTACGATAAGGGAGAAAGTTTGCAACGATGAACTTGGTTAGCGACATCTCTTCCGGAGAGAACCAAGGGACTCTGATGGCGACTTTGGCGCCGTCACTTACCTTTTCACCAACTCACGTATCTGTTTGTGAGTTTTCAGTGTGAAGGGTAAACGATTTTTTACAAAAAATTCGTCAATAGCCACTGCGCCTGAAAATTGTGTGAGGAAACTGCGCACGACCTTTCGCGTGCGCTGCTGGTAAATATTGACTTCTGGGGGAACAGATTGAGAAGAAATACGAACGTCTTGGCATGGGCGTCGGCACTGGCAGGTGCGATGGTGCTTCAAGGTTGCGCAATCGTGCCGGGCATGGGAACCGTGGAGCCCTACGACGGTCGGGAAGAGTTGCCATCGCAGTTCCGCTACCTGCCCGATGCGGCCCCCGAAGGCGCGATCACCCCCATTTCCCTCGCGCTCGTGCGCACGCTGGCCGAAACCGCGCCCAAGGGCGTGCCGCCGGAAGTGCAGGCGCTGTTCGGCAAGAGCGAGCGCTACACCATCGGTCCCGGTGACGTGGTGGGCGTGATCGTTTACGACCACCCCGAGCTGCTGCCCAACGCGGGCGCCGTCATCTCGCAATCCGTGGACCCTACTGGCGTGCAGGTAGCCCCGGGTTTCATCGTCGACCCCGACGGGGAAATTTCTTTCCCATACATCAGTCGTGTGCGTGTTGCCGGTTTGAGCGAGGCTGGTGCTTCTGACCTCATCCGCGATTTGCTGAAGCCGCATGTCGAGAACCCGCAGGTGACGGTGCGCATCCAGTCCTTCAGAAGCCGCCGTGCTTATGTAGAGGGCGAAGTGCGCGTCCCCGGGTCCCAAATATTTACCGACGTGCCGATGACGCTGAACGAGGCCATCAACCGGGCCGGCGGCATCACGACCAACGGCAACCTGTCTGCCTTGACGCTCATCCGCAACGGAAAGTCGATCCCGATCGACATGACCCGGCTGCGCGAGGCCGGCTACGACGGCAACAGCATTCCATTGAAGAGCGGCGACACCGTTCGCGTGGCGCACCGCGAAGACTCCAAGATCTTCCTCATGGGCGAGGTCGTGGCGCCGCTGGCTTTGAACATGCGCAGCAACGGCCGCCTGAGCCTGAGCGAAGCGCTCGGCGAGGCAGGTGGTCCCCAGAATGCAACCGCCAACGCGGGGCAGATCTACGTCATTCGCCAGGGCGCCACGGGCGCGCCGGCCGTTTTCAATCTCGATGCCAAGAATCCGGCCGCCATGGCGATCGCGAGCCAGTTCCGGCTGCAGCCGCAGGACGTGGTCTATATCGACCCCGTGCCGCTGGTCAAGTGGAACCGCGTCGTCAGCCTGATCCTGCCTTCGGCCACGGTGGTCAACAACGCCAGCGAGATATACGTCAGGCATCGCTAGTTAGCCAGGGGAGGGGAGAGGAGAGAGTTCACCACCACCGCCGCGACGGTGGGGATGGACTCACCTGAATCGAAAGACAGCAATTGCGGGCGGTCGAATGAGCGCGCCCGGCGTGACGGCAGGGCTTCTCTTGAACCCAGGCCGTCAATTTTTTTGTTCCAGCCATCCATCATGCAAGCAGCAGCCATTCACTCAAATCAACCGATCGCGATCATTGGCCTGGGCTACGTAGGCCTTCCTCTTGCCGTGGAGTTCGGCAAGAAGCGCCAAGTCGTCGGGTTCGACATCAACTCTGCGCGCATTGCCGAGCTACAAGCCGGACATGACCGCACGCTCGAGACCACCTCGGAGGAGTTGCGGGCGGCCGAACAACTGCGCTTCACCGCGCACATCGAAGACCTGCGCGAATGCAGCGTTTTTGTCGTCACCGTGCCAACGCCAGTCGATGCGGCCAATCGTCCCGATCTGACGCCGCTCGTCAAGGCCAGCGAAACCGTCGGCAAGGTCATGCCGCAAGGTGCCATCGTGGTGTTCGAATCCACGGTGTACCCGGGCGCCACCGAGGAAGTGTGCGTGCCCGTGCTTGAAAAATTCAGCGGCAAGAAATTCAACGTCGACTTTTTCTGCGGCTATAGCCCTGAGCGCATCAACCCTGGTGACAAAGAGCATCGCCTGCCCAGCATCAAGAAAGTGACCAGCGGCAGCACGCCGGAGGTCGCTGAGGCCGTGGACCAGATGTACCGCCAGATCATCACAGCTGGAACCCACAAGGCCAGCAGCATCAAGGTGGCTGAGGCCGCCAAGGTGATCGAGAACACGCAGCGCGACGTGAATATCGCGTTGATGAACGAACTCAGCCTCATCTTCCACCGACTCGGCATCGACACACTCGAAGTGCTGCAAGCGGCTGGAACCAAATGGAATTTCTTGCCTTTTCGTCCTGGACTGGTGGGGGGGCACTGCATCGGCGTGGACCCGTACTACCTCACCCACAAGGCGGTGGAAGTCGGCTACCACCCCGAGGTCATCCTTGCTGGCCGGCGCATCAACGACAACATGGCCAGCCACGTCGCGGACGAAGTCATCAAGCTGATGCTGCGCAAGAACGTGCCAGTGCTCGGCAGCAAGGTCCTAGTGCTGGGTTTGACCTTTAAGGAAAACTGCCCCGATGTGCGTAACACCAAGGTGGTGGACATTGTGCGCACCTTGAAGGGCTACAACACGCAGGTCGACGTCTTCGATCCATGGATCGACGTGGCTGAGGCCGAGCATGAATACGGTCTGCAGTGCCTGACCGAGATGCCTGCCGCTGGTCAATACGCCGCCATCGTGCTGGCCGTGGGCCACCACCAGTTCGTTACGTTGGGCGAAGCCGGCATCAAGGCGCTGGGTCAACCCGATGCCGTGCTGTTCGATGTGAAAAGTCTGCTGCCTTTAGGCGCTGCAGACGGTCGGCTGTAACAGGGGCATTGCAAGCATGAGCGAACCCAATTCAAGCCCAGCGGCCTACGACAAGCTTCGCGCTCGCTTGGTCATGGAGACTCACACATGGCTCGTCACTGGCGTGGCCGGCTTCATCGGCAGCAATCTGCTTGAGCACCTGCTCAAGCTGAACCAGCGCGTGGTGGGGCTCGACAATTTCGCCACTGGTCACCGGCGCAACCTGACCGAGGTTCAAACCTTGGTGAGGCCCGAGCAGTGGGCCAACTTCCATTTCATCGAGGGCGATATTCGTAACCTCGACGATTGCCGACGTGCCATGGCCTTTCCTGCGGCAGGCATCTCGTCGGGTGGAGGCTGCGCACCGGTGGAATATGTGCTTCATGAAGCCGCCCTTGGCAGCGTTCCCCGAAGCTTGGCCGACCCTATCACGACCAACGACGTCAATATCAGCGGCTTCCTGAACATGCTGGTGGCTTCGCGGGATGCCGAGGTCAAGAGTTTCACGTACGCTGCCAGCAGCAGCACCTACGGCGACCATCCAGGACTGCCGAAAGTCGAGCACACCATTGGCAAGCCTCTCAGCCCATATGCCGTCACCAAGTACGTCAATGAGCTCTATGCCGACGTGTTTGCCCGCTGCTACGGTTTCAACACCGTCGGCCTGCGCTATTTCAACGTATTCGGCCCCCGGCAAGATCCCAATGGTGCTTATGCCGCCGTGATCCCGAAATGGATTGCCAGCCTGATGCAGGGCAAGCCGGTCTACATCAACGGCGACGGTGAAACCAGCCGGGACTTCTGCTTTATCGTAAACGTCGTCCAGGCGAACCTGCTGGCTGCTGTTGCGCAAGAGCCCGAGGCCGTCAACCAGGTGTACAACGTGGCCGTGGGGGACCGTACCAGTCTCAATGAGTTGTACGCCCAACTGCACAGCAAGCTGCTCCCGCATTACCCTCACCTTCAAGACGCGCAGCCCGTGCATCGGGACTTTCGCGCTGGAGACGTCCGGCACAGCTTGGCCGATATCGGCAAGGCTCAACAATTGCTGGGTTATGTGCCCACCCAACGCATTGGCGATGGGCTGGCACTGGCCATGCCGTGGTACATGGCTCAAGAAAAATGATCGAAGCACTACACGGCGCTTGCGCAAGTTGAAAACAGGTCGCGACGCGCATCCGCAGCGGTGAAAACCAACTTGCTCTGAGTCACACCGCGCCTTTAGTCGCAATACCTCGAATCGAAGGAAACGCACATGCCAAAGACACCCCTGGCGCTTGTCTCGCCCACGCAAGCAGCAATTGACACAGGCGGCGCAGACAAGGCGCCACCCATTTACGTTACTCAGCCCGCGTTGCCCCCGCTGGAAGAGTTCATCCCCTATCTGCAGGAAATATGGGACAACAAAATCCTCACCAACGGCGGCCCGTTTCATCAGCAGCTTGAACAGGCGCTATGCGATTACCTGGGCGTCAAGCACCTGGCACTCTTCTCGAACGGCACGTTGGGTTTGGTGACCGCGCTGCAAGCGTTGCGAGTGACTGGTGAAGTCATCACGACGCCGTATTCGTTCGTAGCAACCGCGCATTCGCTGTTGTGGAACGGCATCAAGCCTGTGTTCGCCGACGTCCATCCAGACACACTGAACCTCGACCCGGCAAAGATCGAAGCGGCCATCACCCCGCATACGACCGCCATCATGCCGGTGCACTGCTATGGTCATCCATGCGACGTAGACGCAATCCAGAAGATTGCCGACAACTACAACCTCAGGGTGATTTATGACGCCGCCCACGCGTTCGGCGTTCAGGACCAAGGTGGCAGTGTGCTTCGTCATGGCGACCTGTCTGTTCTGAGCTTTCACGCTACCAAAGTCTTCAATACGTTTGAAGGTGGCGCCATTATTTGTCCCGACGCAAAGACGAAGCAACGCATTGATCACCTGAAGAATTTCGGTTTTGTGGATGAAACCACGGTGGTCGCGCCGGGCATCAACGGGAAGATGAGTGAAATCAATGCGGCTTTCGGCATGTTGCAACTGCAGCATGTGGACGCCGCATTGGCCAGGCGCAAAAGTATCGACGCGACGTATCGCGAAGCACTGTTCAACGTGCCGGGAATTCGTTGCTTGCAAGACGCCGGGGAGCAAGTAGCGAATCACGCATATTTTCCAATTTTGGTGGAATCGAATTACCCGCTGAGTCGCGATGCTCTTTATCAAAAGCTTAAAGAAAACAATATCTACGCCCGTAGGTATTTCTATCCGTTGATTTCGGAGTTTCCGATGTATCGGGGAATGGCTTCGGCGCATCGTGAAAACTTACCCGCGGCCACGACGGCGGCGCAAAAGGTGCTTTGTTTGCCGATTTATCCAGCGCTGAGTTCTGAGAGTCAGCAGCGCGTCATAGATATTCTTCTTGCAGTCTAATTATGGCAATGTTGAGCCGGGGTGCGATTGAAGCGTTGGGATTTTCATCTATAGGTGAAAATCTTCAAATTTCCGATCGTGCGTCTTTCTACGGCGCTGAGCGCATAAAACTTGGCAGCAACATTCGCATAGATGATTTTTGCGTATTGTCAGCTGGTGTAGGTGGAATCCAAATTGGAGATTACGTTCATATTGCGGTTTACTCATCATTGATTGGGGCCGGGCGAATCGTTCTCTCTGATTTTTGCAATATATCGTCTCGGGTCGCAATTTACTCGAGCAATGATGATTATTCGGGTGAGGCAATGACCAATCCCACCGTTCCGAGGGAGTATACCCGCGTGACGCATGCGGACGTATTCCTTGAAAAACACGTCATTGTTGGCAGCGGCAGTGTAATTTTACCTGGTGTCACCTTAGAAGAAGGCGTTGCAGTAGGCGCGTTAAGTCTCATAAACAAAATATGCGAAGCCTTTGGTGTTTATGCTGGAAACCCGGCTAAGCGTATTAAAGAGCGAAAACGGGATTTATTAAGGCTTGAAGAGCAATTAAAAGCCATGAAAGCGGTATAGGTTTTGTCTTTAAAGAAAAACATACTCGCTAGCTACGTATCTCAGATTTACGTTACGCTGGTCGGAATTTTGATTCTCCCCCTATATCTGCGATATATGGGGGCGGAGGCCTATGGGTTGGTCGGGTTTTTTACGATGCTTCAGGCGTGGTTCAATTTGCTTGACTTGGGGCTTACGCCGACCGTTGCACGTGAAACTGCTCGTTTTCGGGGAGGGGCCACTGACGCGTATAGCTACCGTCGTCTTTTGCGTGCGTTGCAGTTAATTTTTTTCGCAACTGCGATAGCCGGTGGCGGAGCCATGTTTTTGGGCGCAGGCTTAATTTCCAACCAATGGCTCCAAGTTAAAAATCTGCCGCTAGCGCAAGTGCAAGTTGCTTTAGAGCTCATGGCTCCCGGCGTCGCACTACGCTGGATGTCAGGCCTGTACCGCGGCTGTATTTCTGGCTCGGAGCGCTTAGTCTGGCTGGGGGGGTTCAATGCTTTCGTGGCAACATTGCGTTTTGTTGGGGTCTTGCCCGTATTGATCTGGGTGGGGCATTCACCTGCAGTATTCTTTTCCTATCAGCTGTTGGTCGCATTGATCGAGTTGGTGGGGCTGGCGAGTAAAGCCTATAGTGTATTTCCGACCTTGCCGCGGGGTACATCTCTAGGCTGGTCATTGGCCTTGCTCTTTGCGCCAGTCAAACCAATCCTGAAATTCTCTCTCACCATTGCATTTACGTCATCGGTGTGGGTGCTGGTGACTCAGACCGACAAGCTTGCATTGTCTAAATTACTTCCATTGGCTGACTATGGCTATTTCACATTGGCCGTGCTAGCGGCGAGTGGAGTGCTGATGATCAGTGGGCCTGTTAGCGGCGCGCTTATGCCTCGTATGGCTCGGCTACAAGCGGAAAATGATGAGGAAGGACTGATTGCCTTATATCGAAAGGCGACTCAAATGGTTGCTGCTATCGCGATCCCTGCTAGCCTCACGCTTGCGCTTTTTGCTGAACAAGTGCTATGGGTATGGACTGGCGATGCGCGTGCCGCCACACATGCCGCACCAATATTGTCTTTGTATGCTCTTGGCAATGGGTTTTTGGCAATATCTGCCTTTCCGTATTACTTGCAATTTGCGAAAGGCGATTTGAAGTTGCATTTAATAGGAAACCTGTTGTTCATATTGCTGTTGATTCCTTCATTGCTTTGGGCCACTTGGGAGTTTGGTGCAACAGGCGCTGGTTATGCTTGGGTGGCGGCGAATGTCGCGTACTTTTTTATCTGGGTCCCCTTCGTGCATAGGAGATTTGTTAAAGGGCTTCACCATAGGTGGTTGATTTTTGATTTGGGCGGAACACTCGTATTCGGATGTGCCGCCGCGGCTCTATTGGGGAAGTTTTCAAATTGGCCTGCCAATCGTTCTGAGGTCGCCCTGCTGTTGCTCGCAGGCGGGTTGATTTTACTGGGCAGCTGTGTAGTCGGCTCTCGCTTTGTTTTGAGTTCGAAAAAATTTGGTCTAAGGCCTTGAGCTGAAAATGGAAAAAGCTGTTCCTAAAGTTTCTGTATGCATAGTCACATACAACCAAGAGAAATACATTCGCCAATGTCTTCAAAGTATCTTGGATCAAGAAATCTCCTTTGATTTGGAGATTATTGTGGCCGATGATTGCTCGTCGGATGGGACACGCGACATCTTGATGGAGTATTTGCTTCGATATCCAGAGATAATAAAATTGCATTTGCATACGGCAAATATTGGCCCCTACAAGAATTTTGTTTTTGTGCATCGTCAAGCGATAGGCGAATATATTGCGCATATTGATGGAGATGATTACTGCTTGCCTGGGAAGTTACAAATGCAGTCGGATCTGCTGGATCGAGAGCACGAATGTAATATTGTTTGGCATAAGATGACCATCGAAAGTCCATCCGGCGCGCGGAGGGAAAGTCCTCGCACGTTTGCAGGGGAAATGAAGTTTTATAGAGGAGACATTCTTCAATATATATCTATCGGCGCAAATAGTTCGAAGATGTATAGAAAGTCGATTCGAGAATTTGAAGATCCAGATTTCGATGTCGTTGATTACTTTGTAAATGTTGAGCAAGTAGGAGAGGGATATGCTCGACTCATAGATGACCGGTCTTACGGAGTTTATCGCGCAGGCATTGGGATTTCTTCTTCGGGAAATAAAACGAGATTAATTCTAAGGGATTGTTTTTATTTTTTTGCAAGGAAGTACCCGCAATATTCATCGCGGGTGAATTCTGCTGCCTTGATTTATTTCTTGGCTGATTTGAAAAATGGAAGAAAAACATGGCGCATCTTCCTAGTGGTGTGGCTAAAAACATTTAGCCTTTTCTCCGTACTTCGTCTGGCGTCACATCTTAGGTTTGCCCGCCAAATAAGCGAGGAGTGATTTTGAACGTTCTGCGGATTCTAAATGCCGATTTAAAGGCGTTGGCGGGTGGCTCTTTGCTGATAAGACTGAAATGCTTTTTGCTCAGTCATTCATTTCATATGGTGTGTTGGTATCGCCTCGGAAGTGGCTTGGCCGAAGTCCCAGTTGTTGGTCGAGTTTGTAGGCCTTTGATTGAATATTTTATTAGAGTTTTTTTTGCAAGCGACATTTCGCTGAAGTCAAAAATTGGGCCGGGTTTGGTAATCATGCATGGTCACGATATCGTTATTGGTGCCAACGTTGTTATCGGTGAACGCTGCAAAATTTTCAATGGCGTAACTTTGGGAAACAAGAATACCGAAATTGGTTTTAACTTGCAGCCAAAAATTGGAAATGATGTTGTTTTATCCACTGGCGCCAAGGTGCTCGGCGACTTGTTTGTGGGGTCGGGTGTGATTGTGGGTGCAAATAGCGTCGTCTTGAAAAGCGTTCCTGATAATTCTCTTGCCGTCGGCGTACCCGCGGTTATAAAGAGTAGATCGGTATGAAGATAGCCATAAACCCAAGGCGAGAGCTATTTCTTCTGTTTCTCTTGGCCAACATTTATTCGGTGATCTACGTCGCGATCACCGGAAAGTTTTTGGGTTTTGATTCGGCGGGCATAGCGAGTGTGAATTTTGAGTTCATAGTCTTCGCCGCTATTTTTATTTCTTCTTACTATTTTTTGTTGTTTCCCGTTTTTTCTTGGTTCGGCCGCATAGATTTTGGTGCGCCATATTTGCTTGGAAAAAAGACGGATCGAAAATATCGATCATTGGATATTTTAATACTCTTGCTTCAGGGCGCGTACTTTGCGTTTGTCCTTTTATTCGACGCGGGCAAGGTGGGGGTCGAGGAAGCGGTGGTTCCGTTTTCTGGATTCTGGGCGATCGTCCAAATAGATTTTTTGACTCTTTACTATTTGATGCTGGTGCGAAAAAGCAATTTGTGGAAATTTAATTTCCTGCTATTCGCCTTGTCTAACTTGGTTCGGGGGTGGACCGGATTTATACTAATCTTGGGGTTTGTTTATCTTGTTAGGCGAGATGTATCGTTTTCAATAAGATTGCGAGCCATTTTGCTTTACTCGGTATTGGGGTTGATACTTCTTCCCTTGATATTGTATGTAAAATTCTATATAAGAAATCGGCAGGCTGACTTCGGCTTCGATGAGTTTATAAGCGTCGCCTTTGGGTTTGACAATTATTGGGATTTTTTCAAATATTCAATTGAGTATTCTGTCAATAGAATTCAGCAGTTTTCCTTGACATGGTTTGTTTGGGGGGCTTCCGGCCCGCTATCTTCGGCGTACGCTGATGGATATATCTCTCCTTTTTGGGCCGAGAATCTCTATGGCAACTTCTTTTTGAAAATTTTGGGGATTGGGGTACCCCAAAATCTTGGTATATATGCGGCGCAATATATGCCGTATGATTTTGAAGTGGTGGTTGGATCATTTAATATTAGCCCGGGTCTGATCGGGTGGGTGGGGGCCGTAGGATCTTCGGTGCTGGGGCTGTTTTTTTATTTAACATTTTTACTTGGCGCTGGCTTTTTTCTTATTCAGCTTCTATGCCGGCGTGGAACTCCGGAATGGGTGAGGCTTCGTCACCTTCTTTGGTTTATGTGGCTCACCCTTCTAATTCCGGGGTGGATGAACCAATTCGTCGCTTTTCTTCATGCGGCTATTATTTTTCTGATAGTAAATTTTGTCATAGAAAAATTAAAAAGCTGAAATTGCAAATTTATTTATTTGGCTAAGTGTCTCTTGATTTGAATTTATTTAATTATTCGCGATGAAAGTGCTTCACATCATCACCGGTTTAAATAATGGCGGTGCGGAGGCTGTATTGGCTCGGCTTGCTATGGCTGAACAAGAAAAAGGTGGTCAGCACCACGTAATTTCATTGATGAATCGTGGGATTTATGGCGACCGGCTTGAGCAGGCCGGTGTCACCGTTTCCGCTTTGTATTTTCGTAGTGGTGTCGTGACCGCGGCCGGTTTGATGCAGTTGTTTAATTTGGTTAGAAAAATAAAACCTGATGTCGTGCAGACGTGGATGTATCACGCCGATTTGATTGGCGGCGTTATTGCTTGGTTGGCAGGTGTCCGAGCGATCGTTTGGGGCATTCGACATGCCAATCTCGATGCGGCACATAACAGCAGCGCCACGTTGCGAGTCGTCCGCTTGTGCGCGCGTTTGTCTGGGTGGGTCCCACGCAAGATCGTCAGTTGCTCTGCGGAGGCCACGCGTTTGCATCAAGCAGCAGGCTATCGGGTGGACAAGTTCGTGCAAATACCCAATGGCTACAACATGGAGCGCTTCAGGCCCGATCCTTGTAGCGGCACCGTTGTGCGCGCTCAACTGGGCGTCGCTGGTGATGCATTTGTGCTGGGTATGGTCGCGCGCTTCGATGCCCAGAAGAACCATCGGAATCTGGTGAGCGCGCTAGGTCAGCTCAAACGCCGCGGCGTGCAATTCACTTGTCTGCTTGTCGGCGTAGATATGGACGAAGCAAATGGCGTGCTGCGCGGGTGGGTCGAAGAAGCTGGCATTGCAGAAGACGTCAAACTGCTAGGGCCGCGTGACGATATCCCGGCAGTCATGAACGCGCTGGATGTGCATGTGCTCTCGAGTCTCGGAGAGGCGTTTCCCAATGTGCTGGCAGAGGCCATGGCCTGTGGTACGCCATGCGTGACGACCGATGTCGGGGACGCCGCAGTGATCGTGGCCGAACATGGGTGGGTCGTGGCGCCTAAAGATGCTGGAGCATTGGCTGACGGGCTGATGCAGGCCTATGGCAGATTCGTGAGCGATGAGGCGAAATGGAAGGATCTTCAAGCCGCATGTCGCTTGCACATCTTGAGCAACTTCGAGTTGGAGCAGATGTGCGAAAGATATCGACAGGCATGGCAGGCTTGCATCGACGCGTAGAACGACACTCTTGACCAGGTAAGCGATGTTGAACTGCATCGTTTTACTTTGCGGCGTATGGGTTCAGTCACTCGCATGTTCACTAATTAAAAATCTTGGTGTGGCGTCGCCACCTAGAGCAGATGGGAGACGTTGGAAATGTGCGGACTTGCAGGTTTTTTGGGCGGCCAGTGGCAAGGTGATTCAGCTCCTCAGCAGCTTAGAGCCATGACGGATGCGATTGCGAACCGAGGTCCTGATTCGGATGGGCAATGGCTCGACGCGGACGCCGCAATTGGCTTGGGGCACCGTCGCCTTGCCATCGTCGAGTTGTCCGGCGCCGGTGCGCAGCCCATGATTTCCACCACAGGGCGGTATGTACTTGCCTTCAATGGTGAGATCTACAACCACATGGATTTGCGCGAAGGGTTGGGCCGACACAGGCGGCCTGCTGATTGGCGCGGGCATTCGGACACCGAAACCTTGCTGGCCGGCTTCGACGCCTGGGGGATTCGTGCCACGGTGGAGCGGTCGGTTGGTATGTTCGCCTTTTCCGTTTGGGACAGGAAAACACGCACGCTCACGCTTGCGCGTGACCGCTTGGGTGAAAAGCCGATGTATTACGGCTGGCAGGGCAGCGGTCGCGCTGCGGTGTTCCTGTTCGGTTCCGAATTAAAGGCATTGCGGGCTCACCCGGCGTTCGGTGCGCAAATCAATCGCGACGCGTTGTGCCTTTTCATGCGGCACAACAGCGTGGGCGGCCACCATTCCATTTACGAGGGTGTTCACAAGCTGCTGCCAGGCAGCCTGTTGACTGTGTCGCAAGCGGCGACCGAGCCGGTTTTCCAGACTTACTGGTCGAGTGCCGAGGCGGCGCAGCGCGGTGTAGCCCAGCGATTCGAAGGGAGCGCGACAGAGGCTGTCGATGCATTGGAGATCCTGCTCAAAAAAGCTGTGCATGGACAAATGATGGCCGACGTGCCGCTCGGCGCGTTCCTTTCAGGCGGAGTTGATTCTTCTACTGTGGTTGCGCTGATGCAGTCGCAGTCGAGTCGTCCGGTCAAGACCTTCTCGATCGGTTTTCACGAGGCTGCCTATAACGAAGCCGACCATGCCAAAGCGGTGGCTCAACACTTGGGCACCGAGCACACCGAACTGTATGTCACGCCAGAACAGGCGTTGTCCGTCATTCCGAAGCTGCCCGGGCTTTATTGTGAGCCGTTTGCCGATTCATCGCAGATTCCCACGTTCCTTGTGAGCCAACTCGCGCGCCGGCACGTCACGGTCTCGCTTTCGGGCGATGCCGGAGATGAACTGTTTTGTGGTTACAACCGTTATGTGCTTACTGCGAGTTTGTGGAGGCGACTCTCTGCGGTGCCCATGCCGCTGCGGCGCACGGTGGCCCGAGGATTGACGAGCCTTTCACCGGAGCGCTTGAATCGCATTGCCGCCTACACGCCGCTCGCACGCCGGTGGGCCAACGTGGGCGACAAGTTGCACAAAGGAGCTGGCGTGATGACCGCCGGCTCGGCCGCCGAGTTGTACCGAGGCATGGTTTCTCATTGGCCTCATCCCGAGGGTTTGGTGCTTGGAGGCACCGAGCCGTCCACTGCGCTCAATACGCCGATCCCCGCGCTGTCGGGGCTGAGCGATGTCGAGCGCATGATGGCGCTCGACCTTCAGACCTATCTTCCAGATGACATCCTGACCAAGGTCGATCGTGCAGCCATGGGTGTGAGCTTGGAGACGCGCGTGCCTTTCCTGGATCATCGTGTCGTGGAGTTCGTGTGGCAACTTCCATTCGAATACAAGCGGCGCAATGAAAACGGTGCGAACACAAGCAAATGGGCTTTACGACAGGTCCTGTTTAGGCATGTGCCCAAGGCCCTGATCGAGCGTCCCAAGATGGGATTCGGTGTGCCCATCGACAGTTGGCTGCGCGGCCCGCTGCGGCCTTGGGCGGAGGATTTGCTCAGCGAGGCTCGCTTGAAGCGAGAGGGCTTTTTCAATCCGGGACCCATACGCAAGAAATGGGCTGAACATGTCAGCGGGCAGCGCAACTGGCAGCATCAACTTTGGTGCGTGCTGATGTTCCAGGCGTGGTTGGCAGAGCAACTGCCGGTGACACCATGAAGCGATTGATGTTCGTTGTTTTGGAAGACTGGTACTTCGCTCCTCATCGTCTTCAGTTGTCACTGCGCGCAAGGGCCACGGTATCGCGGGGCTGTCTTGTGTCGCATGACCATTCATCAATAGAGATGACTGTCAAATCGTGAAATTCCTTTTAATCGCCAGCTTAGCGGATTCGTTGCTTAATTTTCGCGGCCCGTTGATTGCGGCCTTGCAGGCGCGTGGCTTTTCCGTTCATGTGGCGGCGCCGGATATACCAATGGGCAGCACGATTCGTCTCCAATTGGAAACTCGGGGATTAAATGTGCACAGCATCCCATTGATGCGCACCGGCACGAGCCCGACAAAGGACTTGCAGACATTCTGGGCGTTGATCGGCTTGATTCGTCGCATTCGACCGCAGGTTGTTATGGGTTACACGATCAAGCCGGTTATCTACGGCTCGCTTTCTGCTTGGTTGGTAGGTGTGCCGAGGCGGTTTGCGCTGATCACGGGACTCGGGTATGCGTTTCAAGGCGGCGAGCAGCGCGGACGCTTGCAGCAACTCGTGCAACGCCTCTATCGGCTGGCGCTTGGAAGGGTGCACAAGGTTTTTTTCCAGAACCCGGATGACGAAGCGTTGTTCCGTGAGCGAGGCATCTTGGTCGCCGACACGCCATCATGCGTAGTGAACGGCTCAGGTGTCGATGTGGCCTGTTTCACGGTAGCTCCGCTGCCAACTGGACCTGTCCGCTTCTTGTTGATTGCTCGTTTGCTCGGTGACAAAGGTGTGCGGGAATATGCTCAGGCTGCACGCCGTATTCGCGATCGCCATCCAGAGGTGGAGTTCGCCGTGGTGGGCTGGATCGACTCCAATCCCGATGCCATTGCGAAGGAGGAGTTGGATGCCTGGATCGCTGAGGGCACACTGAATTATCTGGGCCGTTTGTCCGACGTGCGTCCAGCCATCGCGGACTGCAGCGTCTATGTGCTGCCTTCTTATCGAGAAGGTACACCCCGCACAGTCTTGGAGGCTATGGCAATGGGGCGGCCGGTCATCACCACCGACGCACCAGGTTGTCGCGAGACAGTGACCGATGGGGAGAGCGGTTTCTTGGTACCAATCAAATCGGTGGATGCCTTGGAGCGGGCCATGCTCAAGTTTATTGAGAACCCCAAGTTGGTTCTACGGATGGGGCAGCGCGCACGCGAGATTGCAGAAGAAAAATATGACGTTCACAAGGTTAACGCTGTGATGCTGCGTGAGATGGGAATTTCATGAAACGACTGATTGACGTCTCTCTGTCTCTGGTGGCCTTCGTCTTTTTTGGGCTTCCGCTGCTGCTTCTCGCGTGGCAGATTCGGCGCAAGCTCGGAAGCCCAGTGTTCTTCCGTCAAGCCCGCCCGGGCTTGCATGGTCGTCCGTTCCAGATGGTCAAGTTCCGCACCATGACAGCTGCGCGTGCATCAGATGGTCAGCTGCTTCCTGACGCCGAGCGGCTGACGGCATTCGGCCGCTTCTTGCGCGCCAGCAGTCTCGACGAGTTGCCCGAACTCTGGAACGTGCTCAAGGGCGACATGAGCCTTGTCGGCCCGCGTCCTTTGCTGATGGACTACCTGCCGCTGTACTCCGCCGAGCAATCCCGTCGCCATGAGGTGCGCCCGGGCATCACCGGATGGGCGCAGATCAACGGTCGCAACGCATTGAGCTGGGACGAGAAGTTCAAGCTCGACGTCTGGTACGTGGACAACCGATCGCTCTGGCTCGACATCAAGATCCTGTGGCTGACGGTGCGCAAGGTGCTGGTGCGTGATGGCATCAGTGCGGCGGGCGAGGCCACGATGCCGCGCTTTACCGGATCGCGAATGGAGCACGAGCAATGACGCTGCCGCTTTATGCCGTGTACGGTGCCAGTGGCTGCGGCCGCGGCGTGATGCCGTTGGCTCGTGCTCAGCTCGCACGCGAGGGAATTCCCGCAGCCCAATTGGTGTTTGTGGACGATCAGCCCGAAGCCGCTGAGGTCAATGGGCATCGCGTGCTGCGCTATGCGGAGTTCATGCGGGCCGATGCGAGCACAAGACACATCGTGATTGCCATTTCGAACAGCGCAGTGCGCCAGGTGCTGGCCGATCGCTGCGCGGCCGATGGTGTGCGGGCCTGGACGGTTCAGGCTGCCAATGCAGTGGTCATGGACGATGTCTCGCTAGGCGAGGGCGCTGCGCTCAGTCCGTTCGTCACGCTCACCTCCAACATCCGCATCGGCAGGCACTTTCACGCCAACCTGTATAGCTATGTCGAGCACGATTCCGTGATCGGCGACTTCGTCACCTTCGCGCCGGGCGCCAAGTGCAATGGCAATGTGCATATCGAAGACCACGCTTATATCGGCGCTGGTGCTGTCATCAAGCAAGGCAAGCCGGGCAAGCCTCTGGTGATCGGCCGTGGTGCCTTGGTCGGCATGGGCGCGGTGGTCACGCGAGACGTGCCGCCTGGCATTACCGTGGTTGGCAACCCCGCCAGACCATTCATCAAAAAAGGCTGAACTGTTGTGTTGAACACCCCCTTCTCCCCGTGGCCGAGCTTCACCACCGAAGAAGCCGATGCCGTGCAACGCGTGCTCCTGTCCAACAAGGTCAACTACTGGACAGGCCAGGAATGCCGCGAGTTCGAAAAGGAATTCGCCGCATGGGCGGGCACCGCGCATGCGCTCGCGCTGGCCAACGGCACACTTGCTTTGGACGTGATCCTCAAGGGCATGGGCATCGGGCCGGGTGACGAAGTCATCGTCACGCCGCGCACCTTCATCGCCAGCGTGTCTTGCGTCGCGAATGCCGGGGCGACGCCGGTGTTTGCGGATGTCGATACGGAAAGCGGCAACCTCTCGGCCGAGACCATTGCCAAGGTCGTCACCCCGCGCACCAAGGCCGTCATCTGCGTGCATCTGGCAGGCTGGCCGTGCGACATGGACCCGATCATGGCGCTCGCCGCCACGCACGGCTTCAAGGTCATCGAAGACTGCGCACAGGCGCATGGCGCGCGCTACAAGGGCCGCTCGGTCGGCGCCATCGGCCATGCGAGTGCCTGGTCTTTCTGCCAGGACAAGATCATGACCACGGGTGGCGAGGGCGGCATGGTCACCACCGACGACGAAGCGCTGTGGCGCGCCATGTGGGAATACAAGGACCACGGCAAGAGCTATGAAGCCGTGTACGAGCGCAAGCACGCGCCGGGCTTTCGCTGGCTGCACGAAAGCTTTGGCACCAACTGGCGCATGCTGGAGATGCAGGCCGTCATCGGCCGCATCCAGCTGCAGCGCATGGCCGAATGGACCGCCGCGCGCAACCGCCATGCGCAGGCGCTCTGCGATGCGGCGCGTCCGCATGCTGCGGTGCGGGTGCCGTCCTTCGCGGCTCACACGGCGGCTGGCAGCGTGCATGCCAACTACAAATGCTATGTGTATGTGCAGCCCGAGCGGCTCGGGCGCGGTTGGAGCCGCGACCGCATCGCCGCTGCCGTGCAGGCCCACGGGGTACCCTGCTATCAAGGCTCCTGTTCC
>Ga0157370_10002413_pt1 | contig 22530 bp, 13 predicted proteins | sample C35metaG_FD_113463 | JGI IMG/M metagenome (GOLD analysis project Ga0157370, IMG submission 113463) | Corn rhizosphere microbial communities from Kellogg Biological Station, Michigan, USA - C3-5 metaG | ecosystem: Host-associated > Plants > Roots > Rhizosphere > Soil | place: USA: Michigan...
GATTCTGGCATATCAATCCGGAAATACCCTTGGTTTCTAACCATTTCATCCCACTTGAATCCATTTTCAAAATCACGCAGAACGACCATATCAGCCCCTAAAGAATTGTACGTTTCTTCCATCTTGTTCAATAGCATTCGAAATGATTGCTCAGCCACAGGATGACTCTGGTCAATATAACAGTGCATTCCCTCAGTAAACAACGAGCCGGTACTTAGTACTTTGGAAGTCATATACATGGGCTCTGTTTTTCGAATTTCTTCAAGGTTTCTTGAAACTGATTCTGTAGACAGCATATCATCTTTCCAGATCCCAAATGTGCAGAACGTCATTAAAACAACTTGCATGTTTTGGTCCCTGATTATATAATAGAAGAAATCCCATTTGCTGGCGGAATCATCGTTACCGGAGAAAGTTTGTTCAAGATAATTCATTCCGTCCCAATCCAGGATATTATGAGTGCCCAAATATTTGTTCCATTCCTGCTTGTCGATATTCATTATTGTTGTTAGCTCATCAATATGTAGCAGTGCTATTGGCTGTTTTTTAGCAGGGAGTTTTCTTCTGATATCCATTCTAAAAGCCTGCCGTATTTTTTCATCACTGCTTCCGGTTTCTTCCACGGCTTTCTGGAAGTGGTGATCCATTGCACGGGCAAGTTTTGAAATATCTTCAATTTTATTATGCGCAGATACCGTGATACGGATTCCGGTGTTTTTTATAGGTACTGCCGGATAAATGCCAAGGTTGAGATAAAATCCTTCTGAGAAAAGGCGCTTTGTAAAATTATAAGCAGTGGCGGGTGTCCCCATACCAATAAAAAAAACCGGGGAGTCATTTTCAGAAACAAGCGGCAGGCTGCTTTTTGAAAGCAGCGTGCTGAAATGTGCTGTTTTTTTGGAAAGTTGAGCCTGATGCTCATAGATTTCTGCAGAAAGATGTATGTCACAGGATGCAATTGCAGCGGCAACTGATGCAGGTTCAAGCTGAGCTGAAAAAGTAAGGGGACCGCCAAAAGTTTTAATCTTTTCCCGCAATTTACGATCACTGCAGAAAAATGTGGCGCCGCTGGCACCAAAAGTCTTGCTCAGCGTGCTGACAACGACAACGTTTTCTTCCAACGTTCCAATAGCGTCGAAGATAAAACCAGTACCATTTTGTCCTTTCCAGCTCATTCCGTGTACATCATCAAAGTAGAGGTGAAGCTGCGGATGTTTTCGAGCAAGGTTCAAAAGATCCTGTACTGGTGCAAAATCTCCGTACATTGAGTAAACACCATCCGCCATGTACCAGATTTTGCCCGATTTACCGCTGAACATTCGAATTTTGTCTTCAAGCATTTCCAGATTGTTATGGCGTACCATCTCGACAGGTATTCCCCTAAGCTTTAGAACCTGACAGGCATTCTGCACACTCCAATGCGCCTGATGGTCTAAAATTACTGCATCTTCATCTCTTATCAAGGTGGGAATGATTGCCATATGTCCAAGGGTACTGTTCTTGGTTATGATTGGCGGTATATCGTACATCTGCTCAATCTTGCTTTCCAATTCAGCATATAAAGGATGCGAAAGATAAGTTTTAGAAAGAGGAAACTGCGTCCCGTAATTACGTATGGCATTTATTGCAGCCTCTTTTAACCTTTCATCCTGTTCGAGTCCTAAATATCCCGTAGTGCCAAAATGGAGCATTTCTTTTCCGTTAATTTTTATTGTCCGGCCATTTAAATATTCACCTTCCGTGTATAGGTGTAGCATTCCTTGATCCTTTGCACTAGTAAAAACAGTGTCTACTGTATCGATAAAATTATTGTGTTTGATTTTTGCCATCTCTTATTAAATTTTTAGGTTTAGATCTGTGTATTTGTAATTATCTGAAAATTAGACACCTAAAATTCATTATAAAAATCGAAAGCGCTTTTACTTGCAGATATTTTATTCCCAATTTGGCAAGGGTAATTCCCGATTTGACAACAAATTACAGTGTTTTGCAAGAAATAATCCATATTTGACAATAACAATGTTTCTAAATCTTTATAATTTTGTTAAATTTCAAGTTTAAAACAAACAGGTCATGATTGCCTCACATGAATCTTTTGAGAATCAAAATGCAAGGTTTTGGATTGAAAAGGGAATCCTCTTTTTCCAATATAAACCTAATACTGCAATAGATTTGCAAGTCGCTATGCGCGTAGTTGCAGACAGGATTGCATTTCAAAATGAAAGGCACCTTCCTGTGTTTTGCGATACCCGAGGAATTGCCTCAATTGACAAAGCAGCCCGTGACTATCTCGCAAAATCCGGATCACTGCTTGCAAAAGCAGTCGCTCTCATTGGCAGTGAAAACGTTTCCATGACTATGAGCACTTTCTATCTTGAAATCAGCAAGCCATCCGTGCCTACGCGAATTTTTACCGTGGAGCAGGAGGCATTGGATTATCTAACGGATTTCGTTTAGGACTACTCTTAGACAGATAGACACAAGTATTAAATATTAACACAAATGAAAAGCCCTCACAACCGCCAGCGGATGGTATCGATGCACAAGATGTTATTTGAAATGGCAAGGGGCAATTTCAATAACCAAATCCCTTTGAGTAGTTATGACGACGAAATTGAAACCTTGGTCGTTCTTGTCAACATGGTGGCGGAAGAACTTAAGGAGTCCGCTTTTCATTCAGGTTTTGTCAATCCGTATATTACTCACAGGATGGTAACACCTGCAACTTTTATCTTAGATGAAAATCATTCTATAAAGGATGTGAATCAAGGGGCTTTGAAAATTTTGGGTTATGATTCGATAGAGATGCTCAGCAGGCCAATACAGGAATTCTTATTAGATGACTTCACGGAAATGTCTGATCTGGAGAAAAAAGCGCTGGAGGAGCTTCTTCTATCTGGTGAAATCATTACGCTAAATTTCATAACATATAAAAAGCTGATAGTAAGTGCCGAATGCTCAGTATCAAGATTGTCGGAAGGTAAGTTTACAGTACTCAGCTTCATAGCTCCCTTTCTCCAGCTTGATGACGCTGTTCCGGAATCATACGAAACAAAAGAGCAAAAGCAGCATAATTTTAGAAAAGCCGATGCGCGCCTGATGCAGCGAGTTTACGATTACGTACTTGCGAATTTGGCGGAGCCTTTGCCTTCAATAAAGGAAATTGCTAGACTTTTTGGGACAAATGATTTTAAACTCAAAGACGGATTCCGGTATTTTTTCCATACAAGCGTCTACAAGTTTTATACCGAACAGCGGCTTAAACGGGCTTACCTAATGATTGAGCAAACTGATATTCCGTTGAAAAACATTTCGTTTATGAGCGGTTTTAATAGTTATCCTAACTTTTCCAAATCATTTAAAAAACAATTTGGGCTCTCCCCAAAAGAAATAGGCCGAAACAAAACAGGTGATCTTTTTTTAAGCGAAAAAGATTAATCCTTTCTGAGTAATACTCGCTCCCGATAATATAAGTGTTATTGATATGTAATTCAGAATTTTACATTGTTGAATTCAAATCGACTTGTTATGAGACTGAATATGAAACCGGGATTTAAAAAATATGCAGTAGAAGTTATCTGTATCCTTTATATACTTCTTTTTGTATATGCGGCTGTCAGCAAGCTGTTGGATTTTGAAAACTTTCAAGTTCAATTAGGGCAATCTCCTTTAATTAGTTCATTTGCAGTTTATCTGGCATTTCTTGTACCTACGGCAGAAACACTTATAGCTGTTCTTTTAGCAGTGCCTAAATTCAGAAAAGCAGGTTTATATGCGGGGTTTGGACTAATGGTTATATTTTCAATTTATATTTATTTAATCTTAAATTACAGTTCCTATATCCCTTGTTCCTGTGGAGGAATTTTGGAAAAAATGAACTGGAACCAGCATTTTTATTTCAATATTTTTTTCTCCGTTCTTGCCTTCATCGCATTACATTGCTTGGAAACAGACGCATTAGGTTTCTATAAAAAAATTACAGTCTCTATTGTTTCTTGTATTATTCTAATGGTTGGACTTTATTTACGATCAGATGAATTAGCGCATAAACAGAATAATTTTACCCGAATATTTCCTCCATTTCCTGCTACGCGTGAAGCGGCTCATAATCTAAAAGCCAAGAATTATTATTTTGCAGGCCAGAACGGAGATCAAGTATATCTGGGAAACCCTACGGCGCCAGCAATAATAACCGAAGTTCGTACAGATTTTGGTAAAATACGGACTTATCATTTTCAAATTTCAGATACTCTTTTTAGATTTCTGAATATAAAGCTAAAAGTGATGCCGCCTTACTTTTTTGTATATGATGGTAAAGTTCCGTGCATTTTTAGAGGAAGACTTGATAAGTTAAAAGCTGAATTGCAGACAGCAAAGATACCCGGATTTACAAAAGCTTCCATTATAGATTCTTCCACATTTATAATTCGGAATTTGAACAATAAAAGGGAAAATTTACTTTCGCTATTGGATATATCGAGTTCTAAGTTACAGCCTTCATATGAGTTGCTCCAAAAGCAGTCTGATGGTCTCTTTGATACAGATGGTATTTTGCAGTACAGTAAAGAGACAGGGAAATTTGTATATCTATATTATTATAGAAATGAATATATAGTGACTGGTGACAAACTTAAACTATTGCACAGAGGTAACACAATTGACACCACTAGTAAAGCTTCACTGAAAATTGAATATATAAAATCTAAAAACCAACGTACATTTTCAAACCCTCCATTATTGGTCAACCGCCTTAGCACGCTTCATCGTAATTTACTATTTGTTAATTCTATGCTACCAGGGCGATTTGAGGGAAAAAAAATGTGGCAAAATGCCAATGTAATTGATGTTTATGATATACTCAATAAATCTTATTTAATGAGTTTTTATATCTACAAGGTGGATGGAGAAAAAATAGATGATATGATAGCCACAGATTCACATATCTATATTATTACAGGAAGTAAAATGGTTTCATACAAGTTCAGTGACCTGCTTAAAAATAAAATCAAATTTTAAAATGTTATATGTCGGGCCGGCAACAGGGGTGAGATCGAAAACCTGTAGAATAGAGTAGATCAATTTTATTTCATATTAAATTTTAGAAATCATGAAAGTTTTATCAATTAAATTACTTCTGCCAGTGGCTGCTTTTGTACTGGCTTCTGCAGGAGCAGTGAGCACCAACAACTCAGTGAGTGCTATCAAGACTACAGATGTTCAAGGATGGAAAAGAATCGCACCTTCTAACTGTGAGCCTGTACGTGAGTGTAATAATATAAGCGAAGCTTTTTGTGTTGACGCATCCAATAATCAAATGTATGGAAAACCAACACCTGCTTCCGATTGTACTGAATTGCTTACGCATCAGCCTTAATATCATTGATTAAGGCTGAGAATCAAGCAGACAATAATTAGTTATTGTCTGCTTTTTTTATTGTAATCCTTTTTTAATCCAATCTGTTGGAGGCTCGTTTTTTAAATAAAAAGCCAGCCAATCATTAAGACGATTATATAAATCAATCTGGCTTTTTTTTAGCATTAAAGAGTGTGATTCTGTTGGATACATAAGTAAAATGCCTTTTTTCTCCAATCTTCTTAACGCAAGATATAATGCAACACTTTGATCAGGATTTACCTGCCTGTCTTCAGCTCCAGACCAAATTAACATTGGAGTATTTATACTTTCCACATAAGTTGACGGAGAATTTCGTTCATAATTTTCTCTTCCTTCAAATAAGGAAGTACCCATTCTCCACTGCTGTGATTCAAATCTCCATAATTCAGGTTTTCCTGCACTTTCACTTATTGATAAATACATCCTTTCCAAATCAAAAATTGACACTCCTGAAATAGCTGTCTTAAAGAGATTAGTTTGAGTAACGATAAAATTAGTCTCATAACCACCGAAGGATTGTCCCATCAATGCTATCCTTTCTTTGTCTATTATTCCTGATTCTATTACTTTTTTAGTCGCAGCCAGTACACAATCGACAGCGGAGAAACCAGTGTCACCGATTTTATATTTAATGTCAGGCATTAAAACAAAATAGCCTGCTGCTGTGAGGGACGAGAGATTAAATCCTGTCAAATTATATCGAGAAGGATTGGTATAATATAGATTCCTATAGCTGAGTTCTTCATATACGAATACAAGCATTGGATATTTACTTGTAGGGTCATAATTAAAAGGATAATACAAAGTTCCATTCAACTCCTCATTTGTTGAATTTTTGTATTTTATGAATTCCTGTCTGCCCCAATTATAATTAAAATGATGCATATTACTTTGGAAGACCAGTTTTTTTTCCTGTGTGTTAGAGTTTAGATAAACGAGACTAGGAGGAGAGTCATAGGACTGAGTTATGTATATAAATTTATCAGCATTAATGGATTTTGATATTTTGGAATGTAAAGATTTACCATAGCTAATTTCTTTGAGCTCTCCTCTGGGAGAAAGTAGAAAAAAACCAGTTTGATTTTCACCTGTAGCGGATAGTGTAATTGGTTTTTCTAAGTCTACTTCCTGGCCAATATTCCCTGAATTAGGAAAAAAAACTTTCTTGTCATCAGGTACTGTTCTGAATTTTATTTTTTTTTCGCTACCTCTTGTTATTTTTGAAGTTTTTTTTCCGTCTATAGAGGCTTTCCAAATATCAAAACGGTCATACAGCAGTATATATTTCTCATCTGAGCTCCAGCCACCTATGCCATATGATTTTTTTTCCTGAGCATATTCTATGTTTTCAAAATTTCTGTTGTCTGTATTGGCAAGTTTTATTTTAACTTTTGTCTTAAAATCATAGACCCACCATTCATTATTCATTAAGTAAGCAATATATGTGCCTTTGGGCGACATACTGGTGTTATGCAGGCCCATTAGATGATCTTCGAGAAGCAGATGCTGACTACCTTTTCGAAGATCTGTAACATAGTAGTCTACTTTTCGATTTTCACCGTATTGTGGTTTGCCCTTGTTAAAGCCAAAGACCAAGGCAAAATCTTTTGAACTGTTCAGGGTACAGTAAGGTCTGTCCTTGTCTGTTATTTTTAGAAATGTTGCGTTTTGAGGCTGCCATGAAACTGTAATAAGCGTATTGTCTAATTCTCCTGAATGCACTTTCTCTGAATAGACAACTGCATCATTCGTGTTCCAAATTTGGACCGGATCGAAAATTTCAGATTTGAGCGTTTTAGAAATATTGAATATCAAACGGTTGTCGTCTGGGGAGATGGTTAAAGTATTAGGTATTGCGCTTACTTGAAATCCCTCAGGGAAGTCCTCTGTACTCTGAGGAATAAATTCGGAAAGTTTATTTTGCTTAACCAAATAATGAAATAACTTGTTGTGGTTTTGTTTACTGTTTTGAGCCAAAAATGCAAGCGAGCCGCTACTTTCGCTCCACGTTAAATTGGAATAAATTTCCTGGCTTCCTTCCAAAATTTTAAATTTTGAAATCACTGCGCCAAGTTTAATTAACAAAACACTTTTAATCTCTTGGTTATCAATAAAGCCAACCAAAGCATTACCAAAATTATTCATTTTGTATTCCTTAACCCCTACAATCATCTCTAGAATTTTGCCTTCAAAATTTCTTACCGACAACAAGTCTTCCTTTTTGTTTTGTTCTAATGTTATTAGATATCGATTATCTGCTGAGATAGAATATTTCTGGATACTATCTAGTTGTATAAGTGTTCCTTTTTCTAAATCAAGTAAATGCAGTGATCTTGCTTTGTCTAAAAAAATGAAAAGCTTTTCATTAATAAACATACCTTCATTTGCATTAGGGAATTGAAAGCTGATTTTATTTTCGATGCTTTTCAAGAAAAGTGTGTCTGGGACGTCGTCATACTTCATGCAGTAAGAAGCCCAATCTCCTTTTTTTGAAAGTGATTGATTCATCAAAGTGCCCCACTTACTGTAATCAGAAACTGTTATATTCTTTTTTAATTTTACCTGACCGCTTAAGGTATAAGCGAATAGTAATAAAATAAGATTTAAAACTCTAAAATTGTAAATGCAGCAGAAAATCGTTTTTGTATTGAAAAATAGACTCATATTAATATCCAGGATTTTGAGGAGTTAAAAATGGATTTGAGTTCATTTCGGACAAGGGAAGTGGCCAAAGTGAATCTGTTGTGTTCCATCCGGTTTTTGTACCTAAAACATTCTCTAACTTATTCCATCTTTTTAGGTCAAAAAAACGATGCCCGAATTCGCTGAATAGTTCAACTCTTCTTTCATGTTCTATAGCTTTCATTATATCATTATGAGAAACTGCGGTAGTTCCTGATAATCCGGCACGATTGCGGATTACATTTAAATCTTCAACTGCGCCGTTCAGTTCTCCTTGCATGGCTCTGGCTTCAGCCCGAATTAAGTATTGTTCTTCAAGTCTCAGTACTACAGAATTTTCCAGAGTGACAGCTGTATTGTTGTTTTGTTTGTATTTAAAAGGATGGTACCATTTGTTGTTTCCATTTGTAACGGTTTTTATCCATGAAGTTTTTCTTAAATCATTTGTTTCAAACTGAGTAATCAAACTTTCAGTAAGCGAAACCCTGGAAGGCGGACCCGCCTGAAAAATAAAGGTAGCACCCTGATAGGTATTGGCACCATTTGGGCCGGCTGATAACTGCCATATTGTGGCCGGGCTGTCTTTTAAAAATACAGTACTGAGATTAGTTCCAATACTATACAACGATTTTTCATTTAAAACAGCCGACGCCATTGTTTGAGCGTCTTCGTAATTATTGTTATACAAATAAACTCTTGCCAGCAATGACTGAACTGCTGAACGATTTGGACGGATTCTGTCCGATTGGCTGTATGTTTTTCCAAGCAAACTCGCTGCATCTTTCAAGTCGTTAATTACTTTTTGATTTACTTCGGTGCTGTTTATTCTCACTGCATTTTTATTTTTATTATAGTCTGTTGTAATAATGTAAGGCACATCACCATATAGATTAACAAGATGGAAGTGTAGAAAGCCGCGGAGAAATAAAGCTTCTCCCTTTAATTGTTTTTTTACATCTTGTGATAGTGCAGTTGAATTTTCAACTCCTTCTAATACTGCATTTACTGCATATATCTGGCTGTATGTCCTGTTCCATATATTTGAAATGTATGTCATTGATGAGGATAATGTATTGGAATAAAAAGGTGCTGTTGTATAAATTCCATCTTCAAATGAAATGAGCTCGTCTGCATAAGTTCCCAAAAGACAGGAAATGCCATTAATTTTTCCAGTAATTAAACCCTGTTCTCGCATCTGCGCATAAATATCAGTCATAGCAGCATTTGCCGTGGCAACATCCCTATAGACGGACTCAGTGATCAATTGTGAATTAGGCTGTTCTATTTCGACAAAATTGTCACAACTATAACTAATGATTAATAATCCACAGATTATTAGCTTTATATAGTAAACTTTCTTAAAAAAATGTTTTTTCATAAGTAACTGCTTTTGATATTAAAATGTAAACTGAACTCCAAGAGAATAAATCCGCAGAGGCGGTAAAGTACCCCCTAGTGTAAATTCAGGATCTGCTCCCTTATAAGAAGTTATTGTAAAAAGATTTTGTGCCTGAAATGATAGACGGCAGCCCATATTAGGTGTTAACTCTTTAGGGAAATTGTAGGATAGCGAGACGTTTTTAAGCCTTATAAATGATGCATCACTTACAGCCCCCGTACTTAAACTGAAGAATTCACTACGCTGTGAGGCTGATTGATTTGTGTTTGTTGCATATCTCTGATAGGGCGCTAGATCCCCGGGCTGGCTCCAGCTGTCAACGTATTCAGTTGGTTTATTGGCGAAATGTCCTGCCGAGCGCTGGGTATTAGCAAAATTAAAGTTCTCTTGTTTGACAAATTGAAAAAGAAAGTCCAGCTGCAGTCCTTTAAAAGTGAGCTGATTGTTCAATCCTCCGTAAAATTCAGGATTGAAATCCTTAACTGTTTCGCGATCATATTCATAGGAAATGATTCCATCACCGTTTACATCTTCAAATTGATAAAGACCTGTTTGGGGATCAACGGATTTGAAGTTAAATAATTTTCGAATTGTAGTTGGCTGGCCCACTACAAATTGACTTCTATAACTTGAGTTTTCTAAACCGGGAAATGAGAGAAGTTTATTACCTGCTTTAGTTATATTGAAGTCAGCCGTCCATGTGAAATTTTTGGTTTTAAAAGGATTTAGACGTAAGGTTACTTCCATTCCATAATTTTCCACTTCTGCATTGAGGTTCTGCTGAATTGAAGCAAATCCGGTAGTTCCGGGAAGAGGTAAGCCAACCAGTTGGTTAGAAGACCGGTTTTTATAGTAGGAGGTTGTTAGAAAAATTCTGTCGCCTAGAAAACCCAGTTCCAAGGAACCTTCCCACTTCTTATTTGTTTCCCAGCTAAAATCAGGGTTGTATAAACGGGCAGGAAGCAGGCCAATGACGCCTCCGTAATTTAAGTTGGAACTTGCGTAGGTGTCTAGAAATTGATAGTCTCCAATCTGGTCACTTCCAGTTGTTCCATAGCTTGTGCGCAATTTTCCAAAACTTAAAAAATTAAGTTTATTTTTTGCAAATTCTTCATTTGTAAATATCCAGGCAAGCCCTGCTGCTCCAAAAGTTGAAAACTGTTTACCAGGACCAAATCGGCTTGAACCGTCCCTTCTGGCAGTCAGATTAATTATATATTTGCTGTCATAGGTGTAGTTTAAACGCCCAAAAAAGGCTTGATATTTATAGATGATTTCATCGTTATTCAGAATAACGGTCTGAGATGCTGATGAACTGTTATAAAGCAGACTGTTACTTGAAAATCCGCTGGAGAGAAATGCTAATTTCTCGCTTTTTTGATTTTGATATGTTGCACCTGCAAGAATGTCTAATGAAGAGCGTCCAAAAGTTTTATTCCAGTTTAGCTGCGGTTCAACAATCCAGGAGTTTCTATTAAACTGATTTTGATAAATTGATGATTGCTGACTGGTAAGATTAAATGATGGATTATACATTGTGGAAGGAAGTGAGCGACTGTCAATATTTTTTAAGTCTGTAAATCCAAAATTGGACTTAATTAAAAGGTTGTCAATTATTCTGTAAGAAATGACAGAATTCGCGATCAAATCCGTTGTGTTTGCTAAACTTTTGCTTTGTAGATTTGCTAGGGGATTCTCCCAAGTATTGTTTTCCCAGTTCAAGTTTCCATATTGGTCGTATAAATTTGGAGCGTTCGGTGCAAGCTGACGTGATAAGGTTACAAAATCTATCCACGGAAGATCATTGTCTTGTGCCATATAACTTGCTGAAAAATTAAAAATGAAGCGATTGTCTACTGACTTATGATTAAAACTAAATCGGCCACCGCCTTTTTTATATAAAAAATCGCTGGGATAAACACTGCTTTCGGTTCTGTAATTCCCGCTAAAGAGGTATCTTGATTGTTCAGTGCCACCACTTGCGGTGGCTTGGATGAAAAATGTTTCAGCCGTCCCGCCAATAAGCTCTTTTTGCCAATCGGTGTAGCGGTTCTGATCCCATGTTCCGTTCACATCATAGGCATTAGCAGGATATGTTGTAATTCCGTCATTAGCAAATGCCTCCCTGCGCATATTAAGATATTGGTCAGTGTTCATCATTTTCATCATTTTTGTTACTTTACCAAATGAATGGTTAGTGTCAATGTTGAAAGTGGTTTTTCCTGTTTTTCCTTTTTTTGTGGTTATCAAAACTACTCCGTTCGCACCTCTTGAACCGTAGATTGCAGTTGCATCAGCATCTTTAAGCACTTCAATGTTCTCAATATCATTAGGGTTAATGCTGGCCAAAGGATTTCCGTCACCGGGAATTGAAGTAGAAGTCTGTCGGTCGCTGATAGGATCACTGGAGTATGGAACGCCATCGATAAGGTAAAATGGTGAATTTGCACCCGTCCTAAGGCTATTAAGTCCCCGGATATTAATTTGAAAACCGCCTCCCGGAATGCCGCTTTCCTGTACAATGTTTACACCTGCCATTCGACCCTGCATAGTACCTACAATATTTGTTATAGGTTGTGTTGCTATATCCTTCGATGTAATTCTGGAGATACTTCCTGTTCGTTCTTTGTCTTTTACATAGTAATAGCCTGCGTTTACACGTACTTCCTGTAGTGTTGTGGTATTTTCCGAAAGTATAATATTGATAACCTCACGCCCTTGAATGGGAACCAATGCAGTTTTAAAGCCTATATAAGATACGACCAGTGTGTCATAAGTAGAGCAGGAGAGTGAGAACTGACCGCTGTAATCGGAAATTACTGCATTGTTTTTTTTATTTTTAATAGAAATGGTTACACCAGGTAAGGGATTAGTACCGTCGGTGACAGTGCCTTGAACCTTATGTTGTTGAGTAAATAAATTACTTTGCCTATTTGAAGATTTGGCAAAAAGTGATGAGAAAGACAGGCAGAGCCAGATAAAAAAAAGGCAATAAAGAGCTTTCCCATCCTTGTAAAATGAAAAATTATTCATAATATTGGATTGGTTAGTTAAACGATGATTTGATTAGCTACGGTCCTCTATACTAGTTTGGCTACAGGTTAGAGGACCATTTTTTTATTATTAAAGTTGATTTTAATTTTCAATTAAATCGAAACCTGTTTTATTTCATTGGCATTTAAATTTAAAAGTTACTGATTGAGAAGCCACACCGCTTTTCCTTATTGCAGCTAGGTTTGGGCAGTGTGTTTCTCAACTAACTAATTCCAGATTTGTTGCTGTTCACGAAACTTATAAAAATGAGCATTTGCTGAGAATGGAAGCGGAGTGATGCCTAAAGTTTAGAAAAAAAGGCGTGGAACTCAGCTTATGTCGACTTAAGGTACTGGTATACCCGCACACGAATAAGTGAGCCCACGCCAATGACGTGAGCATCTTACTTATCTTCCCGTGTGCAAAAATTACCAGTTTCTAAGTCGGGATTCAAAGCGAATGCTTCAAATATTTTAATGAAGTATCGCAAAAATACATTAAAAATGTATTTATATATCATTGCAAATATACAAATTTCATTTACACATGTGTAATTGTAGTCGTATTTTTTTATTACTCAATTTGTTAGTATGAGAAAGCAGATAAAAATAGAAGAACTAACAAAGGCGATTACTGTTGTTATAACTAAACTTTACACACAACGTGGGAAGGCTATTTTAGGGGAAAATAATGAATATTATGCTGAGATAGGAAAGAATCTTGGTCTAGAAAGGTATGCATCAGGTGATCACAATGTTACTTGTAGTAAATTATTTGCTATATGTGACTATTTGGAAATTTCGTTGTCTGATTTTTTTAAATTAGTTGAAGAGGAGGATCATAACTTAAAATTCAGTAAAAAAAATAAAGGTAATCTTGTGAAAAAGGGTTACGGACTAGAACCATAAAAAAAGATGCTTCAGCATCTTTTTTTCGCTAAATTAAATACAAGAACAATAAAGAAAAATACATTTGTGCATAAAGTATAATTGTTTTTCTTGCGAATTGGCAAGAAGTAATATTGTATTTAGCGGAAGAATAGGATTCAACTTCAGTAAAAAAATAAAGCTATGGGAAGTTATTGCACATTAACATTAAATGGTTACGAAATTGATCAAGCTCAAAGCTACATTAATAAATTTTGGTCCTGTCTTTTTAATGAGGATGACAAACGTAATGGATCTGTTCCTTGGGATGTTTATTATACAAAGCCAATCACTGATAATGATCAAGTACCAACTTACGAATACGTAGCCTCGGCAGAAACGATGAAGTTGCGTCTTGAAATTTTGGGCTATACTCTAGATAAAGTTAAAAGCGAATATGTGAAGCGATTAAATAATGCTGTTTACATGAAACGTAAAAGTATTGAAGAATCATGGGAACCATACAAAGATAAAGACGAGAAACACCTGAGGAGATTAAGTATTGGTGGATTTGAATACTGGTTGCATTTAATTAAATACATCTTTGATAGTAAAATTAATATTTATAGGAATGAACAGGCTGAACAGGATGAGATCTATCGTTTTATTCTCGAGTATAATGATTATGATGAAGATTTGTATTTAGGCTACCCTAATATTGGTATTGGCTATTTTTTGCGGGGCGCTTTGGAAGTTGTTGACCCGTCAGCAGAATTAATTCTAGACATAACTTCATTAGTTGATTCTGGATATTATGAAGCTGATGAGGGTGTTTGTGTTAGCACTGCCCAGGCACAAATTGATTCCACATTAGAATTTCAAAAAATTATTATCCTCACAGAAGGAAGCTCAGATAGTTCAATTTTAAGTAAAGCCTTAAAATTACTTTATCCAAAAGTAGAAAGCTATTTTTCATTTTTGGATTTTGACAGTTATAAGGCTGAAGGAGGAGCTGCCATGCTCGAGAAAACAGTTAAGTCTTTTGCAGCCGCAGGAATAAATAACAAAATTATTGCATTATTTGATTATGATGCAGCAGGTGTGGCAGCAACAGCGAGGCTAAAAAAAAGGAAATTACCTGATAATATTAGGGTAGTTACACTGCCTCCAATAGATATTGCGACGAACTATCCAACTAAAGGACCACAAGGAAAAACAAACGAAAACGTTAATGGACGCGCATGTAGCATTGAAATGTACTTAGGCGTTGATATTTTAACAGATGCAAGTGGTCAACTAGCCCCAGTAGAATGGAGAAGTCTTGAACCACAAATCAATACATATCAGGGCGAGGTTTCCGTGAAGGCAGAATTACAAAAAAAATTTCAACAAAAAACATCTATTACTACCAGGAAAGGATCTATTCAGCCTGAACATGATTGGTCAGGCTTAAGGTTAGTATTTGAGAGTATTTTTAAAGCCTCGTCAACAATGGGGAATTCAACAACAAGTTAAAATTATTGATCTTGATCTGATCTAAAGTAACTTCATTCCAATTTCATCTTTTTCGTACTCTTTACATTTTTCCAATAGTAAACTGCAAATAAATTGTTTAGTCAATGTGATTTAATGGCTCTGCACTTCTATATTCTCGTTTAATTTTTAGAGAGGATTATTAGTCCCAATTATTAAAAATTCGTTGTTTACTTTATTAGACTTGTTTAGTGCATATCCATACATTCCTAAGTCTATAGTATGAACTTGACAGCCAGGCTTACATTGTATTAACAAGTTTGTTATTTCTTGTATAGATGGCACACCGTTATTTCTATATGAGATTACAATAATTGAGTTTATATGGTTTAGAATCAATTGTTCTAAATCATGCAAAAACCTTGCGGGCCTTTCAAATTCTTCGCTTTTATTTATTATGATTTCCTTATTATTCTTTTCAAGGTTGATATTATTAACTATTTCAGCATAATTCGCCAGTCCTTCTAGAAAGTGATATTTTGAGTGGTAAGTAGTATGACTCCCCTTTGAACTGAAATATGGAGGATCAATATAAACAAGATCTGCAACTTCATTACAATTTAAAGCAGATGAATTTACTGCTCTATTAACCTGACCATTATCGAAAGTGAATTCGTCCAATTCACTGATAAATCTTGAAAATAGTTCGTCAAATGGCCTTTCCCAAGTTTTTTTATTTCCAAAATTTCCACCGTTGTAATTTAGCCTCATGCTAAGATTATTACGATGAAACAAATTATATGGTCTTTTAATAATGCATGATTGGAATAATAGATAATAAGCGCTCAGTCTTTGATTATCATTTTCCAGCGCATTTGCATTCTGTATAAATATATCTATTTGGGCATTTTCTTCATTAGTGAAATAAATACCTTCAAAATTCTCTTGAATAGTATTAAGGTATATTCTGTTAGGTAACGGTTGAAGTAAAGCAACAGCATGATCATATGTCAATTCATTAGATGTCTGTTCAATCAACTTTCTTCCTATCAAAGTATTAAAGGTAAAAATATCATTGTAAATAACATTTTTGCCTTTAACTTTTGAGTAGTATGAAAAGATCGCAGTTCCTCCGAAGACGTCCAGTACGGTGTTGAATTCTAATCCTAGATTTTCAATTTCGCTCCAAATTTTCTCAATGAGCTTTCTTTTTGAACCATAATATCTTGTTACTGGTAATTTTATTTTTGGCATAATTGTAGAACAAGACTTTGTAAATTTTCATATTGTGGCTCCGCAATGCAGGTTATTTGTTTGCCTTGCTTGTCGGGGATTGGTATACTAAAGTAGTAAGGCTTACCGTTTAATCCTGGTCTTTTTATATTGTAGCCGTCTTTTTGCTTATCAGAAGTCTCAATAAAATATTGATAATCTGCAACAGTTTCATCACTATAGCCTCCTATTAGGATGAATTCGACTTCAATACCATGACTTATCATTGGAGCAAATTTATTTAACATAGATGAAGATTTTTTCAGAAATGTATCTATGTAAAATTTAGTAAGCTTTGTTTTGGTCTCGATATAATATAGCTTTTTGCCTGTGTTCACAAAAAAATCAATTTCGGTTTCTGCGCCTTTATCAAAAAATTTATGGTTCGCTAAGAAGGTGTATTTATTTCCGTCAAGAATACTCTCCATTACATCTTCAAAATATTTCAGCAAAAAATAATAACATATTGCAGGTTTTAGTGTGTAAATTATCTTTTTATCTTTTACTGTTGGCACTGTTTTTCTAAAATGATCAAGTTTACCACCTGTTTTATGATTGATCCAATGCAGTAGATTATAACTTTCACCCTTTTTTTCTGTACTATAAATACCAAGAGTAGTTTCTTGAGCCATTTCAGGAGATAGCAAAAATTGATATTCATTTAAGAAATCAAGGTCTTCTATAATGACAACTTCATTGAAGAATTTTTCAAATTTTTGCTTTATCAACGCTTTATCACTGATATAAAAGTTGTTTTGGAGGTATGACAGTAATTGATTGAGTTCTATGTCTTTATTGAGAGCTATAAAATCTTTTATTACAACGTCTTTTATTAATTCCTGCGCAGGTTTTATACTATAACTATTTTCAAGAAGTAACCAAAAATACGCCAGTTTTTTTTCATAAGCTATGTACTTGATCAAATCGATATGAGGAAAAGGTAGTAAGTAGTCGCCAACTAAAATTCCTATTTCGAGATCACTCTCTATGTCAGTCACTAAGGCATAGTCGTCAATTATACTGAAATCAAATCCCATCAATTTTTGATAAAGTTTAAAATTTATCCAAAAATCATAGCGATCTACCATTTCAACCTTAACAGTATCACCATTAATAAACGACAAGTGAATATTAGATATTAATGTCTGGCTCTCTTGCTTACTGGCTTGTATTGTAGACTTATAGAAAAAATCATTTTCAAACATGTCGATTTTTTGCAAACCACCTTGAATTTTCTCGCTTTTTAACTGTGAAATTAAAGTTTTTAAAATTTTCGCAGATTTTAAAGCTGGAATAAGTCTGTCTTTTGCAGAATCGTTAGCGCCAATAAAATAATTTTCTTTTTTATTTACATACAATATTGAAGAACCTGTAAGGCCATCAAGAAATTCGTCTAAATAAAATAATTCAGTATTAAAGTGGTCCGCAATTCGCGAGAAAAACTGATCGGCAGTTAATCCTGGGATTACTTCTCCCGATTCTGATGTTTGGTCAGACAAAGATTCAGGTCTGATGTTGATGTCTTTAAGGAAGTTATCTAGAAAAAGATCTTCAATTGAAAAGCCCTTAGCTTTATCTTTAATATTAATAATGTCTTGTATTTGTGTCCCAATATCAAAGGATATATCACAGATAGCTTTTATTATACCCTCAAGCTGAATTCTATAGGTATAATGAGTTATATTACTTTTATTATCAAACATCCCTATAGTTTTTGACGTGAATAGTTTGAAATAATCTCCGCAATTTGTGGCTGAAGGTCGAAATTATCTCTATACATTACAAGCAAGACAAATAGGTCTTTCGGTTCAATATCAATGATAGATAAATTGTCCTGGTCCATATCAAGTTTACTATGAGTGAGCTCAAGAGTAATTGGTGCATAAACAATTACGGAGTAGCCTGGATTATCGTCAATCAGAAATTTTATTTTAATTTTTTCGTTTTCAAAATCTTCCAAATATGTATTGAAAATGAAGTAGTGCACCTTTTCAGTATCTACATCTATAAAGATTCTATCTTGTTTGTTTAGGCCGTCTGAATTCTGTCCTAAAGAATCAATGTAATATTCTAATGGATCAAAAAACTTTCTGTGCATATTTTTAAAAGCTTCATCATTTTCAAGCTTACTTGTAGTTGATGCAAACAAATCAGTAAGTTCAACATCGGCGAGTAACTTGTCTAATGATTCCACAGATTCCTGTGCATAAAGTAGTTTGGATATTTCTTGTATTGCGCTGCGATTGTTTGTTGTCTCTCGCTTTGAAAGAGCAGTATAGATGTCGGAGATGTCTTTTTTTGTGTCAAATAACTCATCTAGGTAAGCTATTAAATTCTGGACATCATCTTTCGTTTTTAAAGGCTCAATATGGGCTATATCTCCTTGGATTCTCGTATACAGTGCGTTATTCGCATTGCTTATCTCAGAAGACCCGATACTGTCTGTAAAACTAACAATCAGGTAATGCCCGTTGATTTGATTAAAAAGATCTACCAGTTCGCGATAAGAGGTCAAAAAGTGGTTGAAACGGATCTTGGATTTTTCTCTAATTTTCTCAATTTCATCAATCGCAAAAATTATAAATTTTTTATCTTGTGAAAGAATATTGAGGAACAGTACCAATATTTCTCTTCGATTGAAGTCTCGTAGCTGCTCAATTTTTAATTTATCAAAATACCTTTTATTACTTAGTCTGCCCGTGCCTAAATATAAAATTTCAGTAATAGCTTGATCATCTATATCTTGTACAAATAGTTTATTGGTATATTCTTGAATTTCCCTAAAGTTACTATCAAATTTATTGGCGAGGGTGGGAATTACCGCTGGTGTTTCTCGAAGTATTTTGATAATTCTTATAAGTTCATGCAGATACTTGTCCTGAATTATTTTCAGAAGGAAAATTACTAGATCAGTTCTTTCGACGTCAGCTCTTGAATACTGTACTGAAATACCTAAATCATCATGAGTTTTAAAAAATAACTCAAGATATTTAAGCAAATTTGTCTTGCCATTGCCGTACTCTGCAATAATCAAATTAGTTATCATTCGGGACTGATCAATCTGTTCAATGCGCTGTTTTATAGTCGCTTTAAGTCTGTCTTGTCCTACGATATAAAATGGGAGCTCAGGTACCTTACCTTCAGCAATATCTTTTTTAAATGTAGTCATTCTATCTGTTGGCAGAGAGAGTTTCTCCCAAAGTGTTTTGATCTCCATGTTTATTTAATTTTTATTTTAATGACGGGTCTGTTTCTAATATAAAATCTTTCTCGTCTGTCAATTGAATTTACAGTATTATTAAAAAAAATACTAAGACTGTTTTTTTCGAGTTCATAGAACTCAGTTAAAAATGCTTGAAAATTTTGAGACGATATCCGCATCTGTTGTTTGATATCATATAGGTTAATAAAACCCAAATCGGTAATATTTTGTTTCAAGCAGTCTTTATAGCTTTTTAAAAATATAGTTTTTCTTGTATTGTACGATATTTTACTTTTAAAATTTTCTTTTTCAAACCTTAAAAATAAGCCGTTTAATTCGGAAAATGATTGTCGGAACTTTTCATTATTATTTATAATGTCGAGGTACTTTTTACGAATATTTCCTGTGACGTTAAGTACTCCTATGATTTCTGCCCAATAGGTTCTTACAATGTTATAATTCGATAAACTTGCAGAGGTGAATTTGAAATGGCTAATTTGCAAAAATTTATCAATAAAATCCAATTGTTCATCAATTGTCTCTTTCAAAGAGTATTTCTTTTCAAGTCTATTAAATAGGCACAGCGTTAAAAATAAATGAAAATCTGCTTCCAAAATTCTTTCGAAGAAGAATTCTTTTTCAACCGTTGAAAGCTTATAAAAATTAGATCTTATTGCTATCAAATAATTACCATTTAAAGTTAACTTATTTTTATCGTCAATTAACCCAAATTTATCTTTAGCAAGATTTACAAAATACGACGCTGCCTTATAAGTAGAATAAATCTGTTTTTCCAGTGCTGTATTGCGGGATTTTATTATACCGGGGATTTCCTCAATAATTTTTTTTTTACTTTTAGAATTTAAATATTCAAAAATATTATTCACTGCCAAATCACTTGGAAGTCCTTTAAATTCTGTAGGAGTTTCTTTTTGATATTCTTTATAAAGAATGTTTATAAGATAGTAATAAAACTCTAAATTTAATTGTGAACTTGGAATTTTATTTTTAGATGAGGCAACAAAATCACACACCCATTTAGTTGATTTTAGCTGTTGGCTAAAAGGGCGATGCAAACTTGCTATAAAAATAACCTTTTCCATTTAAGTCTTAAATGGCAAACATAGCATTTTTTTAAGTTTTTTTCTATAAAATATCATGATTATTTGTTCTGTTGTAGATAATTGATATCTATAGTGTTTTGTTCAATTTAATGAATTTTGAAATGTGGAAGTAATTTTTTTTATTGCAAAATATAATGTCGGCGAAAAAATACTAATTGCCAGTGTTATATATTTTTAATAGAGAGTCGAAATTATTTTCAATATTACAAAAAAACAAAACCTTACCCTTTCAAAAGAGTGATTTCTATTAAAAAATCAGGTATACATCCATTTCCATTTTTAAGTTTAAATAAAATTTATCACTTTATTCCTTAATTATTTTAAAAAGAGATTATAAAACAGGTATTTATACTGGAACCTTTTATCTGTCAAAAGAATTAATTTGCTGGTTAAAAATATACCGTTACGGAAAACCGTAAATTAAACCAAAAGTGGTTTTGTATGTTTGGAAGTAAATATTGATCAATTCCATAACGTTTTTCAAAATAGATAAGTTAAATCATTTTATAATAGCACTATAGTAGTACAGATAATTGTAACACAGTGAAACAAACTAGAGATAATGCAAACAGGAAAATCAACAATAAAAACAATTTTTGACGGGACTCGAATCTTTAACGTTCCAGTCTATCAACGTTCATATTCCTGGAACAACGACAACTTACAAGAATTTCTTACCGACCTTGTTAACCAATATAAAGACAGAAAATATTTCTTAGGCTCTTTCTTATTTCATATCAACGGAACACGTGATGAATTTTCAGTAATTGATATAGTTGACGGGCAACAGCGACTAACTACGTTTATAATTTTTATTCAGGCACTTTTAAAAAAATTGGTTGAAAAAAACTCATTATTAGTTTCTCAAAGAACTCAAAGGATTTTTATAAAAGATGAAGATGTTTACAAATTGGAATTATCTAATGAAGATACATCTTTTTTACATAATTATATTTTATCGGATTATCCATTAGACAAAATAAAAACCAATACACCTTCCCAATCATTATTACTTGAATCAAAAATATTTTTCACAGAGGAACTTAACAATTTAGGAATTGAAATTCTAGAAAAAATATATCAAACCTCAACAGAAGCAGATGTTTTGCTTTATGTAGTTGATGAAATAAATTCTGCAACTCAAATATTTGAACTTTTAAACGATAGGGGAAAACAACTTACAGACTTAGAAGCAATCAAAAGTTTTTTGATGTATAATATTGGATTAGTTTCCAAAAATCCGAATCAATTAATAAAAAATATTCAAAGTAGTTTTGGTGAAATTTATCGTTTGATAGAACAAAATGAACTCAATGAGAAAGATATTATCCGTTATCACACTATAGCTTTTGAAGGTTCGGACGACGATGCCAAGAAATATATCAAAGCAAAAATTTTATATTTAATAAAAACGGAACCTCCTGAATTAGTTATCAAAACCATTACCGATTATGCTGTTAAATTAAAAGAAAGTTTTGAAATATTTGTTCAAATTCAACAATTGAAACCTGTTAATCATGAGTTAAGTAAACTTTTTATGATTGGAAGGATTGCTCCATTTTACCCTATTTTAATGAGAGTAATAAAAGATGATAAAAGTCTGTTCGACAATCTGCTTAAAAATATCAATAGCTTTACTTTTAGAGCTTCACTTATTGGACTTAGGAGTAATGCAGAAAGCCAAATAAATAATTCACTCAGAAACAACAATCTTTCAGAAATTTTAAACTTAACAAAAAACATTACTATTGATAATTGGTGGAACATTAATCAAAGAGCAAAAGAAACTCTTACCAGCAAATATATTTATCAATCATTGGGAAATAATATTTTAAAATTTATACTTTTTAGTTATGAAAATAATTTACGACAAAAAAAAGGTTTCCCTTTACTTGGTTATAATGAATATTTTGCTGAGAATGAAAGAGAAAAATTAAGCATCGAACATATTACCGCTCAAAAAGCGAAAGGCCTACAATTTGACACCGACTTTGAAGAGAATTATTTACACAATATTGGTAATTTAGTAATTGACTGTAAAGCATCTAATTCAAGCAAAGGCAGCAGAAATACTGAGGACAAAA
>Ga0157370_10002414_pt1 | contig 22522 bp, 18 predicted proteins | sample C35metaG_FD_113463 | JGI IMG/M metagenome (GOLD analysis project Ga0157370, IMG submission 113463) | Corn rhizosphere microbial communities from Kellogg Biological Station, Michigan, USA - C3-5 metaG | ecosystem: Host-associated > Plants > Roots > Rhizosphere > Soil | place: USA: Michigan...
AGATCCTCATGCGCCTTGGCGAGCGGCGTCGCCATCAGCACGACCGGCACGCCCGCGGCTTTGGCGCGCGTCAACGCCGGCAGGATCGCCTGGTCGTTGATATAATCGACCACGATCAAATCGTATTTCTGTGCGATCGCATCGTCGATCTGCTGTGACTGAAGCGCCGCATCGAAGGGCGATTCGAGGTTCGTCACCTTCATCCCGTCCGCCGCGGCGTCTTTCATGAAGGTCGAGGTCCAGGCGCCGATATAAGGATTGGTATTGAGCGTGGCGAGCAGCGCGATCCGCTTGCCTTGCGGCGAGGCGCAAGCCGTGTGTCCGAAGGCCACAGCGGCCAGCATGGCAAGCAGAGCGGAAACGGTGATCCGCATGGTGTTCCTCCCTTGTGATGTTATTGGCGATGTCCCAGTGTTTCTTGGGCGATGAAGCGGCCGATGGCAATGAGTTGTTCATCGCCATGCCAAGGCCCCAGCATTTGAATACCGACCGGCGCGCCGTCGCTCGCCAAAAGCGGCAGCGAGAGCGCGGGCGCGCCGAGGACGGACGACGCCTCGTTGAAGACGGCGCTGCCCTGATCCATGCCGATGGGCCCCGGCCCGGGCGATGACAGCGTCACGAACGCATCCGCCCGGCGCGCCAGCTCTTCATGCAGCCCGCGGAGATGCGCGCGCCGCACCAGCGCTGCGCGATATTCGGCGAGGGTCAGCCCCTGCCCTTCCGCGATCCCCTGCTTCAGCCGCGGCGGCAGCTTGTCGGGAAAGCGCTCGAGATATTGCAGCATCGGCCAGCGCATCTCGTAGCGATAGAGCGCGCGCCACAGCTCCGGCATGGCGGCAAGCTCGCGCTCATAGGCTTCGATTGCGGGATCGTCCTTGCGCGAAAGGATCGCGATGCCGGCGCTGGCGATGCGCTCGAGCCAGGCTTCGAACGCCGCGCGGGTCGCGGCGTCCGTCTCGGCCCACCCCGCCATGTCGAGACGTATGAGGCGTTGCGGCCGGCGCTGCGCCGGCACGGCGGTTCCGCCGTAAAGCCCGGGATGGCCGGGATCGCCGCCGGCCTCGAGCGCGATGTGAATGGCGGCGATCCACAGATCCTCGAGCGAGCCGGCGAGCACGCCGACATGATCCATGCTGTGCGCCATCGAGAACACGCCTTGGCGGTTGATCGCGCCGAAAGTCGGCTTGAGGCCGAAGGCGCCGCAAAAACTCGCCGGGCGAATGGTCGAGCCGCGCGCATGCGTGCCGAGTGCCAGGGGCAGCATCCTCGCCGCGATGGCCGCGGCCGAGCCCGAGGATGATCCGCCCGGCGTGCGGCGGAGATCGAAGGGATTGCGCGTCCGCGCCGGATCGCCGCCGCCGAGGCACACGGTTTCGGTCTTGCCGATGATGACGCCGCCCAGCGCGCGCAGCGCCGCGACCGGCGCCGCGTCGCGGATCGGGCGATGGCCGCGAAACAGCTCGCAGCCATATTCCGTCGGCATGTCGTGGGTCTCCATGAGATCCTTGATGCCGGTCGGCATGCCATCGATCGGGGAGAGCGGCCGGCCAGCACGCCAACGCGTGGTCGCCTCATCCGCGAGGCGGCGAGCGCCGGCTAGATCGAGATAGGCGAAGGCCATCACCTCGCGCTCGCGCGCCTCGATCGCCGCGACACAGCGCTCGAGATAGGCGCGCGGCGTGTCGCTTCCGTCGCGAAAGCGCGGCACCTTGTCGTGGAAGGTCAGCAAAGCGGCCGCGCTCGGATCGTAGCCGCGCATGCTCGCTTCAGGTGCCATCCTCTCCCCCTCTTTCGCGCTATCACAGGGAAATGTCCGCCGGGTGTCAAGCAAAGCGAAGCGCCGCGCAAAGTTTTCGCCGCGATCTCTTCTTTCGGCAGCCGCGAACGGCTATGGTGCCGACAACGATCAAGATCGCCGGCAGCGGCGATCGCGAAGCAGATCGAGGGGAGGCGTATCCATGATGTTCCGGCTTGCCGCGCTCGTTTGTTTGTCGTCGGCATTTGCAATCGGTGCGGCGCAGGCCGCAACAGTGCCGATGACGCCCGAGCTTGCCAAGGTCGTCAAGGCCGCCGAGGCCGAAGGCACGATATCGCTGCGCTCCACCAACACCGTCTTCGCCGGCCCCGAAGGCGCCAAATTCGCGCAGGATGCGATCAACAAGACCTTCGGCACGCATTTGACCGTCGCCTGGACCCCAGGCCCCGCTTATGGACCTTTGGCAGCGATCCTTTATCAGGAAAAACTCGCCGGACAGAAATCGTCGACCGATGTCTATACGACGACGGCGGTACAAATGACGCCTTATCTCGACAAAGATCTGTTCCGCGTCGTCGATTGGGCGAAGCTCATGCCGTCGCGGATCAATCCCGACATGGTCGAGGCGGAAGGCCGCGCGCTGCGGTTTCAGACCGTGCTGCCGGGCATTCTCTACAACCGGAAAGCCGCACCCTGGGTCTCTAGCATCGAGACCACCGCCGATCTGCTGAAGCCGGAGCTCAAGGGCAAGTTCTATACGACGCCGTTTCTCGCAGGCTTCGACGTGCTGCTGGCGAATGACGTGTGGGGCGTGCCGAAGACCGAGGATTTCGTGCGCCGCCTGTCGCCGCAGCTCGCGGGGCTTGCCGGCTGCGAGGCGACCGACCGCATCGCCTCGGGCGAGATCCCGGCTCTCGTCGTCGATTGCAGCGGCGGCGCGGTCAATCGCCTCAAATATCGCGGCAAGGGCATTCTCGCCAACCATGTCATCCGCGACATGGCGCAAAAGCGCGAGGACTATCTCGCCATTCCGGTCAACGCTCCCCATCCCAACGCGGCGATTCTCTATACGCTCTATGTCATGACCCATGAGGGGCAAGAGCGCATGGTCTATGATTTGTTCGGCGACGATCTTTATGATTTCCCGGATTCGCATATCCATCGCGAGGCCGACGCGCTCGCCGCCAAGGGCATCAAGTTCATCGATGTCACCTTCGATTGGTGGCGCGCCCATCCGGGGCTCGACAAGGCCAACGCGGCGCTCGCGAAGCTCGTGCGCCAGCGATAGAGGCGGTCTGGCGTCGCAATGACGGCGATGGCGGGAAAAGCGCCGGCGCCGGCGGAGCGCCGTCGGCGCGATTGGGCTCCAGCCGGCATGGTCGGGGTGGCGATGGTTGCCACCGGCGCCGTCCTCGCGCTGCTGGCCGTCGTCTTCTGGCTGAGCTTCGTCGAGGGGACGCCAGGCGACCCGGCGCTCGTCTACACGCTCGATCATTACCGCGCGATGTTCTTCGACAGCTTCACCTACCGCGTGCTGTGGAACACGGTGCTCTTCTCGGCGATGGCGTTGAGCGTTGCCCTTGCCTTGGCTGTTCCCATCGCCTGGCTGATCGAGCGCACGGATTTCCCCGGCAAGCCGCTGATCCTTACTTTGATGACCACGGCTCTGCTCATTCCGGGCTTTGCCGTCTCGCTCGGCTGGGTATTTCTGCTCCATCCCAAGATCGGCCTCGTCAACCATTGGCTGATGGCCGTCTTCGGCTTGAGCGAGGCGCCGCTCGATGTCGGCAACATCTTCGCCATGGGCGCGATCGAAGGCATGAACCTGACGCCGCTCGCCTTCATCATGACGGCGGCGGCGCTGCGGGCGATGGACCCGGCGCTCGAGGAGGCCGCGGCGACGAGCGGCGCGCGGCCGTGGCAGACGGCGTGGCGCGTTACCCTTCCCGTGCTGTGGCCGGCGCTGCTGGCCGCCGCGATCTATGTCGCGACCATCGGCTTCGCCGCTTTCGACGTGCCGGCGATCCTCGGCCTGTCCCGTCGCATTTTCACCTTCTCGACTTATGTGTTCTGGGTACTCACCCCGTCGGAAGGCGCGCCCGAATATGGCAGCGTCGCGTGCCTCAGCGTCCTCATGACGGCGATCGCCGCGCTGATGAGCTGGGCTTATCGCCGGGCACAGCGCCAAGCGCCGAAATACGCCGTCGTCACCGGCAAGGGTTACCGGCCGCGCATCGCGCGGCTTGGCCGTGCGAAGCTTCCGGCCATTCTTGGCGTTGCGCTTTATTTCGTCGTGGCGCAGCTCCTGCCGCTGCTGATGCTGTGCTGGGCGGCCCTCCTGCCTTACCTCCAGCCGCCTTCCGCCGCGGCGCTCGCTGCGGTGTCGCTCAACAATTTCCGCAACCTACCGCAGGCCCTCTTGTGGCGCGCCGGCACCAACACCGCGATCCTGATGGCGGTGGTGCCGACCATCACGCTCTTTGCCAGCGTGGCGATCTCATGGGTGGTGCTGCGCACCCGCATCCGGTTTCGCGGCGTGTTCGATTTCCTCGCCTTCCTGCCGCTTGCGATTCCGGCGATCGTCTTCAGCGTCGCGGCGCTGCTGATCGCCCTGTTCGTGCTGCGCAGCATCGTGCCGATCTACGGCACGCTGTGGATCCTAATCCTCGTCTATGTCGTCGCGCGCCTCTCCTATGGGACACGCATGACCAACGGCGCCCTCATCCAGATCCACACGGAGCTCGAGGAATCGGCGCGGGTCTGCGGCGCGAGCACCGGCGGCGTGCTGCGGCGCGTGCTGCTGCCGCTGCTGATGCCGAGCCTCGTTTATGCCTGGATTTGGATCGCGCTCCTGACCTATCGCGAGCTCAGCCTGCCGGTCGTGATATCGACCAGCGGCAACCTGCCCTTCTCCTATCTCGTCTGGGGCTTCGTGCAAGATTCGGCCTATGGCCAAGCCGCCGCGGCGTCGCTCATCATGCTGGCGCTGATGTTGCCGATCCTGCTGCTCTACTGGCTGGTCGCACGCCGCGCCGGCATCGTCGCGCTGCGCTGACCGGCGCTCCTACTCGGCTTTTTTCGGCGCGCCGACGGCGATCGCTAGATTGCCGAAGGGATCGACCGCGAGCGCATCGCCGGGCAGGACCACGGTGGTCGAGGCATGCTCCTCGATGAGCGCCGGCCCGGCAATCGCATTGCCGGCCAGCAGCGCCGCCCGCGCATAGCTCGGCGTGTCGACGAAGCCGCCCGTTTCCGCAAAGAACACCGGCCGAGTGCCGGTGAAGGCTGCGCGCGGCGGCTCGGCCGCTCCGGCGGCGATCTTTTCCTGCGGCGGCTTGCGCATCACGCCGGTCACGGTCGAGCGCAGGCTGACGATCTCCGCGCGCTCCTTGGGCGCGTTGGTGCCGTAACGCAGCAGATGCATCTCGTCGAAAGCGCGCTTGATCCCCTCGCGGTCCTGCGCGGCAAAAAGCGGCATCGGCAGATCGACGGTCACCGCGTGCTCTTGGCCGACATAGCGCATATCGGCGGCGCGGGCGATCGCGACCTCCTGCGGCTTGACCGAGGTGCCGGCGATCGCCGCGCGGCCTTGGCGCTCCAACTCGTCATAGATGCGCTCGACCTCGTCGAAAGACGCGCTCTCCAGCCGCTGGAACCAGCTGCGCACATAGTCATAGCGCAGATCGGAGAACAACATGCCGAAGGCCGAGAACACGCCCGGCGCGCGCGGAATGATCACCCGGCGGATGCCGAGCTCGCGCGCGATCGCGGTCGCATGGAGCGGCCCCGCCCCGCCATAAGCGACGAGAGCGAAATCGCCGACATCGAGCCCGCGCTCGGTGGTGACGGCTTTCACCGCATAGGACATCGCCGTCGAGGCGATGCGCAGAATGCCGTTGGCGGCGGCGACCGGCGACATCCCGAGCGGCCCCGCCACATGCTCTTTCAGCGCGCGTTCGGCCGCGGCGAGATCGAGCGCCATTTCGCCGCCGAGGAAGCGGTCGGCGCCCAGCCGGCCGAGCATCAGATTGGCGTCGGTCACGGTCGGCTGCGTTCCGCCCAGCCCATAGCAGGCAGGGCCGGGCGCCGCACCGGCGCTTTGCGGGCCGACGCGCAGCATGCCGTCCTCGATCCGCGCGATCGAGCCGCCGCCGGTTCCGACCTCGAAAATATCCATCATCGCGATCTGGATCGGCAGCGCGGTGTTGTAGCCGCCCAACAGCGCGGCGCCGGTGGTGAGCGCCTCGCCCTTGTGAATGACGCCGGCCTTGGCCGTGGTGCCGCCCATATCGAAGGCGATCGCGTTTTCGAGCCCGATCGCGTGGCAAAGGGCGCGCGTGCCGATGACGCCGGCGGCCGGCCCCGATTCCATCATGCGCACGCAATGCGCCTGGGCCTGCTCCGCCTCGTAAAGCCCGCCGGTCGACTGCACGACGAGAAAGGAGCCGCGGCAGCCTTCCTCGCGCAGATGCGTTTCGATATCGGCGAGATAGCGCCCCACCCGCGGCCCGATATAGGCATTGGCCGCGACCGTCGAGCAGCGCTCGAACTCGCGATATTCCTGCGACAACTCGTGGCTCGCGGAGACGAAAAGCTGCGGATGGTTGCGCCGCAGGATTGCCTTCGCCAGCGCCTCATGCGCCGGATTGCGATAAGAGTGCAGGAAAAGGATCGCCACCGCCTCGATGCCGAGCGCCTCGAGACGTCGCCCAAGCGCCGCGATCTCGTCCTCGCTCAACGGCGTGCGCACCGAGCCGTCGGCGATGATCCGCTCATTGACATCGAAGCGCAGCGCGCGCTCGATCAGCGGCTCGTGCTTCTTGAAGAAGAGATTGTAGGAATCGGGCCGGTTGACGCGCCCGATCTCGTAAATATCGCGAAAGCCCTTGGTGGTGAGAAGCGCGGTCTTGGCGCCGGTGCGCTCGAGGAGAGTGTTGATGGCGATGGTCGAGCCGTGGAGGAAAAGCCCGGCCTTGTCGTAAGCCGTGCCCGCCTTGGCAACGCCCGCATTGATGCCTTCGGCGAGGCGCGCCGGAGTCGTCAGGCTCTTGCCGAGCAGCAGCCGGCCGCTTTCCTCGTCGAACGCCGCGACATCGGTGAAGGTACCGCCGATATCGGTGCCGATCCGCACATCCGCCATGAACCGCCGTTCCCCCAACCCAGCGAAGAGGCGCAACCTAGCTGGCGCCGCCGTCAAGCACAATTCGCGGCGGTTGCTTTTTCGGAGCGCTGCTCCAAGATGCCCGCCGCGATTGCTGGGAGTTTGGGTTCATGCCTGATAGCGCCGTGCGCAACCGCCGCGCCGATCCTGTGACGACCGAAATCGTGCGCGCGGGCGTCCTCGCCGTGACCGGCGAGATGAAAACCAATCTCATGCGCACCGCCTACAACCTCATCATCTACGAGGCGCTGGATTTTACCTGCGGGCTCTTCACCGCGGATGGCCGGACGGTCTCGATCGGCCTCGGCCTGCCGATGTTCATCCGCGGCATGGGCGAGACGATCAAAGCGAAGCTCACGCATTTCGGCGAGGATATCGGCCCCGGCGACATCCTTATCACCAACGATGCCTATATCACCGGCAGCCATTTGAACCACGTCACCCTGTCGGTGCCGATCTTCCATCGCGAAAAGCTGATCGGGTTTTCCTGCTGCATGGCGCATTGGCTCGATATCGGCGGCGTGCTGGCGAGCGTCACCACCGATATCTATTCTGAAGGCCTGCAGATTCCGATCTTGAAGCTGCATCGCGCCGGCGAGGTCAATCAGGACGTCGTCGACATGATCCGCATGAATGTGCGGGTGCCCGAGCGGGCGATGGGCGACCTCCGCGCCCAGGTCTCGGCGGTGAAGACCGGCGAGAAGCGCTTTCTCGAGCTGGTCGAGCGCTATGGCGCCGACGAGGTTCTGGCCTCGATCGAAGAGATCATGGACCGGTCCGAGGATTCGGCGCGCGCCCGGACGCGGACCATTCCCGACGGCGTCTACGAGGCCGAATCCTTCATGGACGATGACGGCGTCGATCTCGGCAAGCACGTGCCGATCAAGGTGAAGATCACCGTGCGGGGCGAGGAGGCGGAGATCGATTTGAGCGATGTGAGCGCCCAGGTGCGCGGCTTTTACAATTCCGGCTACAGCACGGCGATCGCCTGCGCCCAAGTCGCCTATAAATGCATCACCTCGCCGACCGATTATCCGATCAATGACGGCAGCTTCCGCTCCCTGACGGTGATCGCGCCGCCCGGCCGCGTCGTCAGCGCGGTGAAGCCGGCCGCCATGCGGCGCTGGATGACCTTTCCGATGACCATCGTCGATACCATCTTCAAGGCTCTGGCGCCGGCGATCCCCGACCGCGTCGCCGCCGGGCATCATGCCGATCTCATCATCGCGCAGCTCATCGGCTTCACCCAGAATCAATTCATCTTCGCCGGGTTGAGCCATGCCGGCGGCGGCTGGGGCGCGAAGAAAACCGAAGACGGCGTCAGCGCCACCATCGCCATGAATGACGGCGATACGCATAACAGCCCGATCGAACTGCTCGAGGTCAAATATCCGCTCTTCGCCGAGCGCTATGAGCTCGTGCCGGATTCGGGCGGCGCCGGGCGCTATCGCGGTGGCCTCGGTGTCGATCGCGCGGTGCAGCCGCTGATCGGGCTCCATTTGACCAGCCATATCGAGCGCTCGCAATGCAAGCCCTGGGGCCTCTTCGGCGGGCACGACGCGATGGCCAACGCGCTCTTCATCCGCAAGGACGGCAAGGATCTCGGCGAGCTGCCGAACGCCAAGGCCTTCACCATGCCGCTGAAACTGGGTGATTCGGTGACGATCCGCGGCGGCGGCGGTGGCGGCTATGGCGATCCGACCGAGCGCGAGCCCGAAAAGGTCCGCGAGGATGTCTATCAAGGCTATGTCTCGCAAGATGCGGCGCGCGAGCTCTATGGCGTCGTCATCGACTCGGAGAGCCTCGTTGTCGATCTTGCCGCGACCGAGGCGCTGCGCACCCGCATGAGGGCGGCGCAGCGCTAAGCCGTCCCGCGACGGCCGTTCCCCTTCATCTTATCGGCAATAGAAATCGAAGACGTGGCGCTGCTCGGTTTGGGTGGCGAAGCGCCAGGTCCCGAGCGGCGGGAACTCGACGCGGCGAAACCGCCCAAGGCTCGCGATACGCTCCGGCGGCACCGGCGCCAATTCGGGCGTGTCGTTCCAGCCGAGAACGAAATGCCCGCCATAGCGCAGGCGAGAACGGCATTGCGCGAAAGCCGATTCGCACTGCGCGCGCGAATCGAGACCCCAACCATAAACGCCGTTGCACAGGATGAGATCGAACATATCCGCCGGGAAGAATTCGGCGAGGCTCTCGAGCGGCGCGACCACGTGATGGCTTGCGCCGTAGCGCCTCGCGTCGTGCGTGGGCTCGATCGTCCAGAATGTCTGCCGCGGGAAATAGGTTTTCTCATAGTGCCGCGTGTACCATTGGCAGCCCACGAACAGCACCGTGCGCATGTCGTCGCGATTGGCATAGTAAGGAAAGATCACCTGCTCGAGGATGCGGCGGTCTTCGGTGCGCAAGGGCGTGCGCAGCCCCAAGGCATAGCGCGCGACGCGAACGACATAGGCGGGGTCGCTGAAGAGCCGCAGGATGCGTTTGCGCGCCAAAGCGCTGGCGCCCGGGCTCTCGATGCTCCGCCCTTGTCCGTCAATTTCGGCCATGGCTTGACCCCAGGTGAGGGTGACGGCGTGACCAATTCGCTCTGTTAGGGGAGCCGCCCCCGGCCGTCATGTGACCATTCGGTGGCAGGGCGGCGTGACTGCGCCATGGGTTGTTTTCTGCATGTGCGCTATTTTCTGGGCGCGCGCTCCCGTTTTTCGGAGCGGCGACAACAGCCTCGGTAGCCCTTAGAGCCGAAAGACCCAATGGGTTAGGCCATGTGCGCGCTATGACCAGCCGGCCCGACATCTCCGCAGCGAGAGCCAGAGAGGCTGCCTCCGACGACGCATCTTGGCGGAACGCCGCGGCGCCGATGGCGCCCTCGCCCTCTCACGCGCGCGCGCGGACCGCGCCCGCGAGCCGCGCCGATCTCGTTGAGGTCCGCCAGGGCGGCGGCCAGCGCCCTCTCTTCATCGCCGACGCAAATTTCGGCGAGGCGCTGGCGCTGCGATTGATCGCCGAGCAGCTGCGCATCGATCGGCCGATCGACCTCTTGCAGATGCGCGGCGGCGATTCACACGACGAGCCGCATGCCACGATCGCCGAGATGGCGGAGGCCTTGATCGAGACGATGCGCGCGCGACAGCCGGCGGGACCCTATGCGATTGCCGGTTTTTCCGTCGGCGGCATCGTCGCCTATGAGATGGCGTGCCGGTTGCGCGAGCGCGGCGATGCGGTCGATCTGTTGGCGCTGATCGGCGTCGATATCTTCGCGGCGGACCGCGCGGTATTCTCGCGTCTGACGCAGGCGTCGCGAAGACTGGCGCGCTCGCTGCGCCGCTTGACGATCCGGCCGCCGCGGCAATGGGCGGGATATGCCGCGTGCGCCCTGCGCGCGCGCGCAAAGCACGGGATGGCGCGGGTCGGCATCCGCATGCAAGGCGCGGCCCCGACCGAGACCAAACGCGTCTTGCCGCCGCTCTATATCCGCCGCTGCGAAGACATCGCCGCTTACCGGCCGCGCCGCTATGACGGCACGGTCAGCCTCTTCCCCAGCGCACGCGGCGCCTTTTCCGCCCAGCACCCTTCCGCTGCCTTGCGGCGCGCCGCCGCTGCCGTCGCGGTCTACGAGCCCGCGCGAGAGGACGGCGCGGCCGGCGAGCAGCCGCGCATCGCCGCTATTGCGCGACAGATCGAGCGATGCCTCGCCGGGCTTCCTCCGAGCGCCCCGCCGCAGGGCTCGCCTCGCTCAAAGTCTCGGACGGGCGATGCAGCCGGCGGCGAGCTGAAACGCCTCTTCGCCCGCTTGGCCGGAGACGAGGCGCGCATTGCGGCGCCAAGCCTCGCGATCGTCGTGGCGCATCCCGATGACGAGACGATCGGCATCGGCGCACAGCTGGCGCGGCTCGATGGCGTGTTGATCGTTCATTTGACCAATGGCGCGCCGCGTGCGATGCGCGATGCGCGCGCCCTCGGCTTCGCGACGCGCGCGGCCTATGCCGCGGCACGCCGCGCCGAGCTCGAGCGCGCCCTGGCGGCGGGGGCAGCGCAAAATGCCGCGGCGATCTGGCTCGACATCGACGACCAGGAGCTCGCTGTCCACATGGCCGCGGCGGCGACGCGCTTGGCCGCGCTCTTCGCCGACGAGGGCATCGCGATGGTGCTGACCCATCCCTTCGAGGGCGGACATCCCGACCACGACGCGGCCGCGTTTGCGGTGCGCGCCGCGGCAAGCTTGATGGCGCGCGCCGGCGGCAATACTCCCGATATCGGCGAGATGGCGTTCTATCACGCCGGCGTCGCCGGCATGGTCCGGCAATCCTTCCCCGCGCCAGGCCCCAACGATGTTGTGCTTCGGCTCGATGATGCCGCTTGGGCGCGCAAATCGCGGATGATGGCCGAGTTCCTAACGCAGCATGGCGTGCTGGCGGAGTTCGGTTCGCGCATCGAGCGTCTCCGGCTCGCGCCCGTCTATAATTTTACGGCGCCGGATCGAGGCCCGCTGCTTTACGACGGGCAAGAGTGGCGCCTCGCCGCGCGGGACGCGCTTGCCGAACTGGACCTTGCCGCGCCCGCCCCGCGATAGAGGGCGGCGGCGCGGCGCAAGGAAGCGGAGGAACATTGATGAAGATCGCGTTCGTCAACCAGCCTTTCGATCGCATTCTCCCTCCGCTGCAAAATTCCGTCGGCGTTTGCACCTATGGGCTGGCGCGGCCGCTCGCAAAATTCGCCAATGTGATCGTCTATGGCAGCCGGGACCTGCATAAAGACGCTCCGCAGGATCTCATTACTGACGGCATTCGTTTTCGCTTCCTGCCGTCGCGCGCGCGGGAGCGAATCCTCTTCACGCTGCATCGCAAGCTCAATATGTCCGGCGTGCCGATCTCGCGGGCGATCACCGCGGCGTCCGCCTATCCGAGTTTTGTCCGCGAGGTGGCGATGGAACTCCGCAAGGAGCGCTGCGATGTCATTCACATCCAGAACTTTTCGCAATATGTGCCGGCGATACGGGCCCAGAATCCTCATGCCAAGATCGTCTACCAACAGCATGCCGAGTGGCTCCCGCAGCACAACTATCCGCGCCTCGCGCGGCGGTTTCAGGACGTCGATTTGTTCGCGACGGTCAGCGATTTTCTGGGCGACACGGCGCGCCGGCATTTCCCGATGCTCGCGGATCGTCTGGCGACGATTCACAACGGCATCGATCCGGAAGAATTCCGGCGCGAGAAGGATTACCGCGCCGCCAATAGCGGCCGGAACAAGCGAATTCTCTATGCCGGGAATGTTTCGCCGAGCAAAGGCGTCCATGTCCTGCTGGCGGCATTCAAGCGGGTCGTCGAGCGCTATCCCGATGTGCGGCTCGATATCGCGGGTTCGCATTTTTCCTACCCGCTCCTCGATATGTTCAGCAGCGAAGACGAGGCCGCGATTGCGAGCGTCAAGCCGTGGTATGCGCCGAACTATGCCGCCCGCATCAAAGCGCTGTTGTCGCTCGCGCCGAAGGATGCGGGATCCTACGCGTTCCGCTTGAAGGCGTCGCTGTCGCCAGAGCTTGCGGCCAAGGTCTCCTTTCTCGGCCAGCTCCCGCACGCCGAATTGACGGACCGCTATGCCGAAGCGGATATCTTCGTCTTCCCGCCGATCAACCAGGAAGGCTTCGGCCTGCCGCCGCTCGAAGCCATGGCGGCTGGGACGCCGGTCGTCGCCACCCGCTCGGGGGGCATCGTCGAAACCGTGCGCGATGGCGAAACCGGACTCCTCGTCGCCAAGAACGACGCGCAAGCGCTCGCCGAGGCGATCATCCAACTGCTCGACAACGACGCGCTCCGCGAAAGCATGGGCCGCGCCGCTCGCGCCCGGGCGCTCGGCCACTTCACCTGGGACCGCATCGCCGAACGAGCGTATGCGATCTACGAGAGCCTCTCCGTCCCGGTGCCGGTGTAAGCGGCGATGGCGGAGTTAGGAGCCTTGTCTTCGAGAAATTGGCGTCCCCGGGGTGACTCGAACACCCGACCCACAGTTTAGGAAACTGTTGCTCTATCCGGCTGAGCTACGGGGACGCGGTTCCTGCTTATAGCAAGCGATGCCGGCAACCGGCCAGCTTGGGCTCGGCTCGGGGCGGCGACTCGGCGCTTCGCGCCGGCCGGCGGGAGGCACGGCTTGGGCGGCCCCCTCGTCGGCGCGCCGCTTTTCACAGCGGCCGTTTCACGCCTTCGTTGCGGGGGTTTGCCGGCCAAGCTAAACTGTTTGTAATAATTCCGCCCAGCTCAGCCTCGGGCGGAGAAGAATATCTAGCGCGCAACTCTCCCGGGAGAAACGTTCATGTCGGTTTCAGCGCCTGCCTTGGGCCGCGCGAGCCCAGCCTCCAAGCAATCCCTGAGTTTCATCATCGCCGCCTCCTCGGCCGGCACCCTCATCGAATGGTACGATTTCTATCTCTACGGCGTGCTCGCCGGGTTCTTTGGCACGCATTTCTTCTCGCCGAGCATCTCGCCGACAATCTCCTTCATCTTGAGCCTCGCGGTGTTCTGGACCGGGTTCGTGGTGCGCCCCTTCGGCGCGCTGCTTTTCGGGCATCTCGGCGATCTCGTCGGCCGGAAATTCACGTTCATGCTCACCCTCGGCCTGATGGGCGTCGCGACCTTCCTGGTCGGGTGCCTGCCGACCTACGAGACCATCGGCACGCTGGCGCCGGTCCTTCTGGTCACCTGCCGCGTCGTGCAGGGCCTCGCGCTCGGCGGCGAATATGGCGGGGCGGCGACCTATATCGCCGAGCACGCGCCCGATGGTAAGCGCGGCCTTTATACGAGCTGGATCCAAACCACGGCGACCATGGGCATCGTCATCGCCCTCGTCGTCATCCTCGCCTTCCGTTTGGGCTTGGGCGACGCGGCCTTCACCGCTTATGGCTGGCGCTGGCCGTTCCTGCTCTCGGCCGTGCTGGTCCTGCTCTCGGGCTATATCCGGCTGAAGCTCGAGGAATCGCCGATCTACGCCCGGCTCAAGGCGCAGGGCAAGACCTCGGCCAATCCCGCCCTCGAGACCTATAGCAGCGGGCGCAATTGGGGCTTGATGGCGCTGGCGCTCTTCGGCGCAACCGCCCCCGAAGGCGTCGTCTGGTATACGGGCCAGTTCTATGCGCTGACCTATATGTCGGCGACGCTGAAGCTGCCCTATGTCGAGGTCTATCTGATCCTCATGATCGCCCTGCTGTTCGGCGCGCCGTTCTTCGTCTTCTTCGGCTGGCTGAGCGATCGCATCGGGCGGCGGCCGATCATGATCGCCGGGTTCCTGCTGGCGGTGCTGACTTACATTCCGGTCTTCACCGCCTTCACGACCTATAAGGACAACCCGACGATCCTCTGCCTGCTGGTGTTCTACATGGTGATCCTCGTCACCATGGTGTATGGGCCGATCGCCGCCTTCCTGGTCGAGATTTTCCCGGCGCGCATCCGCTACAGCTCGATGTCGATGCCCTATCACATCGGCAACGGCGTCTTCGGCGGCGTGGTGCCGCTGATGGGGGCATCGCTGGCGGCGGCTTACCCCAACATCCACCTCGTCGGGCTCTATTACCCGATCGGCATCGCCGCGATCGGCGTGGTGGTCGGCTTCTTCGGCTTCCGGCAGACCTATCTGAAACGCATCTGGGACGAGGTCGGCGGGCAGCCGCCAGCCGCGTCCGGTCAAGCCTGACGGCACCGCCACCGGCGTCTCAAGCCTCACGGCCCCGGCGGCTTCGCCGGGGCCTTTTTCTTGCCGCGAAGGAGCTCAATCTGCTCCGGGTGGGTGATCGCCATCAGCGGCTGCCGCGTGCCGTCGATGAAGCCGCGAATGAGGAGGCGCTTGCCCGGCAGCGCCAGCGGATCGAGTCCCGCCTCGCGGCACAGCTGCAACGCCCGCGCATCGATCAGCGCCGTCAGCGCGCGCGACCCCTCGGGGCCGAAGCGCAAGAGAATGCCGCGGCTGGTCTTCGCCGCCGTGGCGACCTGCCCGGAGACGAGGCGAAACGTACCGGCGGCTTTCGCCGCATCGCCCGCATCGATGATCGCGAAGCCGGGATCGGCCCAAAGCCCGCGGCGATAGCGCCGCGCCTGGCGCTCGATCCGCAGCATCGCCGGCACGCCCAGCCGCAGATCGGCGGTGCTGTGCACCAGGGCGAAGCCGCGGCGCAGCAATTCGCCCTCGATCCACAGCGTGCCGATGAAAGCCTGGGCCAGCACGCGGCCTTGCCGGTCGCGCGCCGCGCCGCCAAGCCGCAGCACGATGGGCTTGCCGAGCACGAGATCGCTGAGCGCGTCGCGCGCTTGACGCGCGAGCGCGCCATGCGCCGGCAGGTCGATCCCGGCGAGGCGCAATCTTCGCCCATCGGCAAGCTCGAGGGTCGCATCCGCTTCGACGGTTTTGACTTGGGCGGTGCCGGCCGGCGGGAAGTCGGGGAGCGGCGCGGCGGCCACCGGAAGGCCCGGGAGGAACAGCGCGAGCGCCGCCAGCGGCGCGGTCAGGCCTCGATACACTCGACGATGGCCCCGTCGGGCAGCACGCAAGCCGCCATCAGCGTGCCGCCGAAGCCGGCGCCGCCATCGATCGAGGCGGCATAACGCGCTTCGACGATGCCGCGATGCGCGCGATCGAAGCCGCGGAGCACCCGCCGGAACCCGGCAAAGGGCTCGGCGAGATCGAGGATGTCGCGATCGCCCCACCAGAACCGGTCGCCTTGGAGGTCGAGCGGGCGGTTCGGATCGATGGCGGCATGGACGAACAGCAGCGCACCATCTTCGGTCAAGGCGGCGCGGCGCAGCTGGTTGAGAAAGGGCCGGTGGCCCGGCCGCGCATCGATCGCATTGCGCAAGGCCGCGGTCCAGCGGGTGATGGCGACCACCCCCTCGCGGCAGGCCGCAAGCCCGGTGCGCGCATCGATGCCATAGGATTGGAGCGTCTTATCGACCCCGTGATCGAGCATCCAGGGCAGGACCTCGCGCGGATTGGGCGCGAATTGCAGCTCCAACAGCTTTTGCCACATCTCCTCCTGGGCGCCGCGCAGAAAGGCGATGTCGCCGAGAAAGGCGTTGCGGCGCGCGAGGAAAAGGCGGCGAAACCGGATCAGGGCGTCGAGCGTCGCCGCCGAGCCGGTTCCGGCGCCGAGATAGTTGCCGAGATAGACCAGCCGGTCGCCGGGATCGAGATGTTGCGCCAGCCGCGCATGAAGCGCGATGAGCCGCTCGGCCTCGCCATGAATCGAGGCCACCGCCCAGACCCGCTTTGGGCGCAGGAAGCGGGCATAGATGTCCGCATCGCAGGGCGGAGTCGAAGCCACGGGGGGACTAACGACGGCGCAACGCCGCCCGCGCGCAGGCCGCCGTCACGCCGCGCTCAGCATCTGCTCGACGCGGCGGATCGCCGTATCTTCGTCGATCTTTTCGACCGCCGCGAATTCGCGCACCAGCCGATCGAGCGCCGCCTGGTAAATCTGGCGCTCGCTATAGGATTGCTCGGGCTGGCCGCCATTGCGATAGAGGTCGCGCACCACCTCGGCGATCGAGGCCGGATCGCCGGAATTGATCTTGGCCTCGTATTCCTGCGCGCGCCGGCTCCACATGGTGCGCTTGGCGCGCGAGCGGCCTTTGAGCTTCGATAGCGCCGATTCCATCTCCTTGCGGGTCGAGAGCCTGCGCAGGCCGGAATTCTTCGCCTTCGCCACGGGGACCCGCAAGGTCATCCGATCCTTGTCGAAATGGACGACAAAGACGCTTAGCGAGTAGCCGGCGATCTCCTGATTTTCGACCGCCATGATCTTGCCCACCCCGTGGGTCGGGTAGACGACCAGATCGCCCGAGCCGAAGCCGAGCTTCTCCGCCACGCGCTTGTCTTCTTTCGCAATAGCCGCCATGACTTCCTCCGCCGGGGACCATGAGGCACACGGGACCGCATTCCGGCCAAGCGCGATTCCCTTCGCCCCCGACCGGCTGACTCACCCGGACCCATGTCACCGGGACCGGCACGCGGTCTGCGTACCGTTTGTTACAATTAGCACAAAATGGCCGCAAATACCAGAGCGGGAGCCATGCGGCGGTCGCAACCCTCTCTTTTGCCTGGGTTTTTTTACCCTGTTTTTGCGAGGTTTCAGCGCTTGGCGGGGTTCGGGTTGAACTCTTTTTCGAACTTATCGGGAACGCCCTTCCAGGCATCCGCATCTTCGGGCGGCGGGCCCTTGCGGGTGATGTTCGGCCAGGTCGAGGCGTATTGGCGGTTGATCTCGACCCATTTCTCGGCGGCGGGCTCGCTGTCCGGGACGATCGCCTCGGCCGGGCATTCGGGCTCGCAAACCCCGCAATCGATGCATTCGTCGGGATGGATCACCAGCATGTTCTCGCCCTCGTAGAAGCAATCGACGGGGCAGACCTCCACGCAGTCCATGTATTTGCACTTGATGCAGGCTTCATTAACGACATAGGTCATGGCGCATCACTCTGAGTTGGCAAAGCATCATTCCGGTTGAGCGAGGCCCAACTGGCGCATCACGCGCAGCTTGGCATCGCCCCGGTCGCGATCCGACACATCGATCAGACCCGCTACCCGTCGCAAGAGGCTGTCTTCGAGCGGATCGAGCACACGGTCGGCATAGGCCACCTGCCACAGCATCTCGATCACCTCGACCCGGCGCTCGCGCGGCAGCCGGTCATTGATCGTGCTAGTGAAGCGGAAGAGCTGCGCCGAATTCTCGACGCGAGCTTTCGCGGTCGCGAGCACAGCCTCCGCATCGGCCGCCGCCAATCCGAAGCGGCGCTCCAAAATACGCAGGATAGCGTTGCGCTCCGTCTCGTCGAACCGGTTGTCGACCACGACGGCCGCCTCGAGCAGCAAGGCGGCAACGGCGAGCTGCAGCTCGTCTTGTCCCCGCGAAAGATCCTGACCCCCCTCTTTCAGCCACTCGAACAGGCGATCAATCATGGCCCTGCCTAGCATGCGCCTTTTATGCGTTCAACCCTGTGCAGAATATGGATTTTTGGCATATTCGTGCTGCCGCGCCGTGCGCTTTCCGCCTAGTCTTGCCGGATGGAAGATGGTGTTGCCCTCCTCTCGGCCTTGCGCAGAACCTATGGGCTCGCGCGCTCCTCTCTCATCTATCGCGCCAATGTGCCGAAACTTCGGCGCGCGCACGCCTTCTACCGGCGATTTGTCGCAGCGGGGGATCTGTGCTTCGACATCGGCGCGCATCTCGGCGACCGGACGGCGACCTTCCGCAGGCTCGGCGCACGCGTCATCGCGGTCGAGCCTCAGCCGCTACTGCTGACGCGGCTCGCGCGCCGCTTCGGCCGCGATCCCGGCGTCGCGTTGGTCGCGGCGGCCCTCGGCGCGGCGCTCGGCCACGGCGAGCTCGCGATCGATCCGATGAATCCCACCATCGCCACCCTGTCGCATGATTTCATCCGCAAGGCCGGCGCGAGCCGCGGGTTCCGTAGCGCACGCTGGCGCGAGCGCGCCACGGTCGAGGTGATGACGCTCGATGCGCTGATCGCGGCGCATGGCCTGCCCGCCTTCTGCAAAATCGATGTCGAGGGTTACGAGGACGCCGTGCTCGAGGGCTTGTCGCAGCCTCTGCCGGCGCTGTCGCTCGAATATCTTCCGGCGGCGCTCGAGCCGGCGCTCGCCGCGATCGCGCGGCTCGAGCGCCTCGGTGCCTATCGCTTCAACCGTTCGCCGGGCGAGAGCATGCGCCTGCATCATTCGCGCTGGCTCAATACCGTGGAAATCGCGGCGGAATTGCGGCAAATCCCCTGCGAGGATGGGGCGGGCGACATCTATGCCTTGCTCGACGCGCCCGCTTTCAGCCGATAGATTCGGCGCCGCGATGAGCAAGGCTTTCACCCGAGAAAGCGATCCGGCCGAGGAGGACGCGCCCGAGAGCGGGCCCGCCCTGCCGGCCGGCGCCAAGAACTACATCACGCCCGAAGGCTTCGCGCGGCTGCGCGAGGAGCTGCGCCACTTGACGCGCATCGAGCGGCCGAAGGTCGTCGAGACCGTCGCCTGGGCCGCGGGCAATGGCGATCGCTCGGAGAACGGCGATTACATCTACGGTAAGCAGCGCTTGCGCGAGATCGATCGCCGCTTGCGCTTTCTCACCAAGCGGCTCGAAATCGCCGAGGTGGTCGATCCGGCGCAGCAGAAGAATCGCAAGCAGGTGTTCTTCGGCGCGACCGTGCGCTATGCGAGCGGCCAAGGCGCCGAGCGCAGCGTCACCATCGTCGGCATCGACGAGGCGGATTCGAGCGCCGGCCGCGTCAGCTGGGTCTCGCCAATCGCGCGCGCGCTCTTGAAGGCGCGCGAAGGCGACATGGTCGAGCTGAAAACGCCCGCCGGGATCGAGACCATCGAGGTGGTCGCCATCGCCTATCCCGACGCCTCCGCGGTGAGCCGCGGCTGAGCCATGGCCAAGCGCGGCAAAGTCGTGGTGCTGCATTTCGTTGCGCAAATGCCGCTGGCGGGCATTGCGTGGCAGGCGCTGCAATATCTCGTCGGCCTCGAGCGGCTCGGCTTCGAAGCCTGGTATGTCGAGAATCACGGCGCCAATCCCTACGATCCGCGCGCCAACAGCGTGATGATGGATTGCACCTACAATGTCGATTACCTGAAACAGGCGATGGAGCGCTTCGGTCTGGGCGAGCGCTGGGCCTATTGGGACGCGATCAACGACGTCTATCACGGGCTGTCGCGCGAGCAAGTGTTTGCTCTACTCAAAGACGCCGACGCGCTGATCAATCTCTGCGGCGCGACGCGGCTGCGCGAGGAGCACATGGCGTGCCCCCGCCGCATCATGATCGACACCGATCCGGTCTATGAGCAGATCAAATACGCCAAGGCCGATCCCGCGGCCCGCGCCTATCTCGACGCGCATACGCATTTCTTCACCTATGGCGAGAATGTCGGCGGGCCCGGCTGGATCGTGCCGCTCTGCGGCGTGCCGTGGAAGCCGACGCGGCCGCCCGTGGTGCTCGATCTGTGGCCCGAGGCGGCGGGCGAGCCGCCATGCTTTTCGACCATCGCGACCTGGGAGAACAAGGGCAAGGACATCGAATTCGAAGGCGAGCGCTATGTCTGGTCGAAGCATGTGAACTTTCTGCGCTTTCTCGATGTGCCGCAGCGCAGCGGCGAATGCTTCACCATGGCGATGCTGCCGCCGAGCGCCGAGGTCGATACCCTCGTTCGCGGCAAGGGCTGGCGGCTTGCCGATCCGCGGCCGATTTCGGCGGGGCTCGACGCTTATGGCGATTTCATCCGCAACTCGCGCGGCGAGTTCACCGTCGCCAAGGACATTTACGTGCGGCCGAAAAGCGGTTGGTTCAGCGACCGCAGCGTCTGCTATCTTGCCTCGGGCCGACCTGTGGTCACCATGGCGACGGAATTCACCCGGTTCTACCCGGCGGGCGAGGGGCTGTTCGATTATGTCGATGCCGAGGGTGCGCTCGCGGCGGTCGCGGCCATCAAGCGGGACTATCCGCGCCATGCCAAGGCGGCGCGCCGGATCGCGGCGGAATTTTTCGCTAGCGATGGCGTTATCGGAACGATGATGGAACAGACCGGCCTCTAGCCGGCAATGTCTGCGTGGAGAGCGCCTTTTACGATGAGCGTCGTTGAGCTGCGTCCCCGTTCGGCGCCGACCGCAAGCTGGGTCGCGCGACTGCCGCGTCCCTCCTGGGATGCGCTGGCGCTGCTGCTCTTCTTCGTTGCAACGCTGCTCGTGCTGTTTACCTTCCAGGATTACGGCGTCACCTGGGACGAGGATGTGCATCGCTGGTATGGCGAATTCGTCCTCAACTATTACCTCTCCGGCTTCACCGATCTCCGCAGCCTGCATTGGCTCGATCTGTTCAATTACGGCGCCGCCTTTGATTCGATCGCCGCGGCGCTCAATCTCGTCTCGCCTTTCGGCACCTATGAGACGCGCCATTTGCTGAACGGCGTGGCCGGCGTCGTCGGGCTGATCGGCGCGTGGAAGCTCGGCCGCGTTCTGGGCGGGCCGCGCGCGGGCTTCATCGCCGCGCTCTTCCTCGTGCTGACGCCCAATTACTACGGCCAGATGTTCAACAACCCGAAGGACATCCCCTTCGCCGCCGGCACGGCCTGGTCGATCTATTACCTCGTGCGGCTGCTGCCGAGCTTGCCGCGGCCGCCGCTATCGCTGCTGCTGCGCCTCGGTATCGCCTGCGGCCTCACCTTGGGCGTCCGCGTCGGGGGCCTGCTGCTCCTCGCCTATCTCGGCGTGATGCTCGGGCTCTTCGCGCTGTGGCGCGCGATCGAGACGCGCCAAGTCACGCGGCTGGCGAGCGACGGCGCGCTCTGCCTCGGCCGCGTCTTCCTGCCGGTGGTCGCGATCGCCTATCCGGTGATGCTGATCTTCTGGCCCTGGGCGCAGCGCGGGCCGATCGAGCATCCGCTCGCGGCGCTCGCCACCTTCTCGCACGAGACCTTCCCCTTCCGCACCTTGTTCGCCGGTCACTATTTTCCGGCGACCGACCTGCCCTGGGTCTATCTGCCGGTGCATATCCTTCTCGCCTTGCCGGAGCTGATCCTCATCCTCCTGGTGGCGGCGCCTTTCGTCGCGCTCTGGGCGATGCGCGATCATTTCGGTGCGCTCGGGCGCGATAAAGTCATTGGCCGCTTCATGGTCGCCTTCGCGATCCTCTTTCCGGTCGGCTACGCGATCGCAATCAAGGCCGTGCTGTTCGACGGCATGCGGCATTTCATCTTCGTGCTGCCGCTGATCGCGGTCATCGCCGCTTTGCTTGCCGACCGCGGGCTGGAACGGTTGCAGCGGCGAAGCTGGCGAAATTTCGCCTATGGCGCGCTCGCGGTTTATGGAATCGCGCATGTCGGCATCATGGCGCGGCTGCATCCCGATGAATATGTCTACTACAACGCGTTCATCGGCGGCACTGAGGGCGCGCAAGGCCTCTTCAAGCTCGATTACTGGGCGAATTCCTACGCCGAGGCGGTGCGCGGGTTGCGCGAGCATCTGAAGGCCGAATACGGCGCCGATTTCAAGGATCGCGACTTCACCGTCGCGGTGTGCGGGCCGCCGGGCTCCGCGGCCTACTATTTCCCGCCGAATTTCATCTACACATCAGACCGCGACAACGCCGATTTCTTCATCGCCTTCACCAAGGACGATTGCAACAAGTCCTTGCCCGGCACGGAGATCTACCGCGTCGAGCGTCTCGGCACGCTGCTCTCGGTGGTGCTCGACCGCCGCGCCATCGTCGCTGGCGAGCAGCCCGCGCTGCTGGCCGGCCGGCGCTGAGCGCGCCGGCGAGCGGCACCCGGGTCATCCGCGTGGAGCGCATCGAATATGACCGCCTCGCCGCGGTCGAGGAGCGAGGCTGGTGGTTCCAGGGCTTGCACCAAAACCTCATCGCCGCCTGGCGGCGCGCGGCCGCCGCGCCGGGCGTGACGCTGCTCGATGCCGGCTGCGGCACGGGCGGGTTCCTCGCGCGCTTGCGGCGTGCCGTGCCGCAGGCGCGCTGCGTCGGCATCGAGCTCGATGCGCGCGCCGCCTCCATGGCCCGCGCCAAGAGCGGCGCCGCGGTCGCAATCGCCTCGATCGCCGCGCTGCCTTTCGC
>Ga0157370_10002415_pt1 | contig 22519 bp, 18 predicted proteins | sample C35metaG_FD_113463 | JGI IMG/M metagenome (GOLD analysis project Ga0157370, IMG submission 113463) | Corn rhizosphere microbial communities from Kellogg Biological Station, Michigan, USA - C3-5 metaG | ecosystem: Host-associated > Plants > Roots > Rhizosphere > Soil | place: USA: Michigan...
CGCCTGTGGCGTCGGTGCGGCGGCCGGCGCCGACGGATGGGTCGTCGCCCTCGCCGACATGCCGTGGGTTGCCCGCACGACGATCGCCGCGGTGGCCGCCGCGTTGGGCGCAGGCGAGGACATCGCGGCCCCGGCGTATCGGGGGACGCGCGGCCATCCGGTCGGGTTCGCGAGCCGCCACTATGCGGCACTCGCCGCACTGTCCGGCGACACCGGTGCCCGCGAGGTCGTCGCTGCTCATCCCGGCCGCGTGGCGGTCATCGAGGTCGACGATGCCGGGATTCTGCGCGACGTCGACACCCCCGGCGACCTCGATCCTCGCTGACATCGACACCTGCCGCACGCGCGCGTGGCAGAATCGGGGCTCCAACAAACCCGACGGAGGAGGGGAACCCATGCAACGCTCAGTGAAGACGCTGGCGGCCGCCTGCGCAGTGGTGGCGCTCGCGGCCGGCGCCGGCGTGCGCACCGCGGCAGCCGAGGACACGATCACGCTTGGCGCTGCCGTGTCCCTGACGGGCAAGTATTCGGTCAACGGGAAGAACACCCAGGACGGCTACAACCTCGCTGCCAAGGTGATCAACGAGCACGGCGGGGTCAAGGTCGGCGGCAAGGCGTACCAGCTCAAGATCGTCTATTACGACGACGAATCGACGTCGGCGCGAGGCGCGCAGCTGGTCGAGCGGCTGATCAGCCAGGATCACGTCGATTTCGTTCTCGGGCCCTATGGGTCGGCGCTGACCAAGGCGATCGTGCCGATCACCGAGAAATACGGCGTGCCGATGGTCGAGGGCAACGGTGCCGACCGGGGGCTATTCACCAAGGGCTACAAGTACCTGTTCGCCACGCTGAACACGTCCGACTACTACCTTCGCGCGGCGGTCTCGATCCTCGCCGACGAGGCGAAACGCGAGGGCCGCGATCCGAAGTCGCTGAAGATCGCGATCGCGATCGAGAACGACAACTTCTCGCAGGACGTCCGCGACGGCGTCGAGGAGGACGCGAAGAAGTACGGCATGCAGGTGGTCATCGACGACAAGCTGCCGGCGGACCTGAACGACATGACGGCGACGCTCACCAAGGTCAAGGCGCTGAAGCCCGACGCGTTGTTCATCTCCGGCCACGAGAAGGGCGCCGTGCTGGGCATTCGCGAGGTCGCTGCGCAGCGGGTCTACGTGCCGATGCTCGCGCTCACCCACTGCGATTCGGCCCAAATCACCGAGAAGTTCGGCAAGGATGCGAACTACGCGTTCTGCGGCTCGCAATGGGATTCGCGGATGACCTACAGCGACCGGTGGTTCGGCAATCCGCAGAAATACGCCGAGCTGTTCAACGCGACCTTCCACTACGAGCCGCCGTACCAGGCCGCCGAATCGACAGCTACCGTCGAGGTGTTCGCCGACGCGATCGCGCGCGCAGGCTCGCTCGACCGCGCGAAGGTGCGCGACGCCATCGCCGCGACCGACATGATGACGTTCTACGGGCCCATCAAGTTCGATGCGACCGGCAAGAACATCGCCAAGTCGATGGTCATGTATCAGGTGCAGGACCAGAAATACGTCGTCGTCGCACCGGCGAAATGGGCGACCGGCAAGCCGATCTTCCCGGCGCCGCAGTGGGACAAGCGCTAGCCGCGCGCGTCCGCGCATGAGCTGCACCCGGCGCCCGGGCGGGCGCCGGGACATCGCCTGCGCGTTCGGCGTGGCGTCGCGTACCGGGTGACGCAGCAATGTCCAACCTGACGGTCCTCGCCGGCGCGCCGGTCCTTCTGGTGCAGCTCGTCGTGAGCGGCATCCTGGTCGGTGCGATCTTCGCGCTGGTCGCCTATGGCATGGCGCTCGTCTGGGGCGTCATGAACATCATCAACATCGCGCAGGGCGAGTTCGTGATGCTCGGCGGCTACGTCGTGTTCTTCCTCGATCGGGCCGGCATCGCGCCGGTCTTCGGCATTCCGGTGGCGGCGCTCGTGCTGTACGTCGTTGGCATCGCGCTCTATCACACGATCATCCGGCGCATCGTCGGTCGCGACATGTTCACGTCGATCCTCGCGACGTTCGGGATCAGCATCCTGCTGCAGCAGCTCGCCAACCAGCTCTTCAGCGCCGACATCCGCACTGTGCGCTCCGGATTGCCGAGTCTGTTCTTCGCCGACGGGATGATCACCATCCCCGAAGTCGATCTGGTCGGCTTCGCAGCGGCGGTCGTCGTCGGCGCGCTCCTGGTCGCGTTTCTCCGCACCACGCGGATGGGTCAGGCGATCCGCGCCACCGCGCAGAATGCGCGCGCGGCGCGCGTGCTCGGCATCGACACCGATCGCGTCTATGCGACGACGTTCGCCATCAACTGCGCCATCTGCGGCGCTGCCGGCGGCCTCGTTGCGATGACGTGGTTCATCCAGCCTTACCTCGGCCTCACCTATACGCTGCGGTCGTTCATGATCGTGATCGTCGCCGGGCTCGGCAATCTTGCCGGCGTGATCGTCGCCGGCGCCGGCCTCGGCGTCGTCGAGGATCTCGCCGGCTTCGTCCTCGGTTCCGAATACCAGACCGCGTTCGTGTTCATGCTTCTGGTGGTGATCCTCGTCGGACGCAACCTGTGGCTCGCGCGCGAGCGCCGCTCGTTGCGATGACGAAGTCCGGCCGGAGCGTCGCCGCTGCGATCGCGGTTGCTGTCACCGGACTCGCTCTGCCCTGGATCGTTCCGTCGATCACGACGCAGGCCGCATTCCTGTGGCTGATGATCCTGTTCTCGCTCACCTGGGACATCAACGGCGGGCAGATGGGTTACAACTCCTTCGGCAACGTGTTCTTCTTCGGCGTCGGCGTCTACGCCTGCGCGCTGGTGCAGCGCGACTCCGGACTGTCGTACTACGCGGGACTCGGCGCAGGCATCGGCGCAGGTGCGCTCGCCGCGGCACTGTCGGCGCTGGTATTGGGTCCGGCGATGCTCGCGATCCGCGGGCACTACTTCGCGATTGCCACGCTGGGTCTGTCCATCGTCGCCGCCAATGTCGCCTCGGCGTGGGAGTACATCGGCGCCGCCTCGGGCATTGCGGCGCCGCTCTTCCCCGGCGCGATCGGCGACCGCGCGAAGTTCTTCTACTACTTGCTCTTCGCGCTTGCCGTGCTGACCTTCCTGCTGGTGCGCAGGCTGTACCGCTCGCGGCTCGGCCTCGCGATCAACGCGATCCGCGACGACGAGGACAAGGCCGAGGCGATGGGCCTGCACACGACGCGCTACAAGGTCTTCGCGTGGTCGATCGCCGCACTGCTCCTCGGCGCGGCGGGGGGGCCGGTCGGCAATCTCGTCGGCTTCATCGACCCCAACGACCTCGCATTCGCGGGCGCCACGTTCGGCGTGTGGATGGTGCTGATGGCGGTGCTGGGCGGCAAGGGCACGCTGTGGGGTCCGGTCATCGGCGCCGTGGTGTTCCACGTGACGCAGGAGCTGTTCTGGACGTGGCTGCTCGGCTGGCAGCGCGTCGCGATGGGACTCCTGATCGTGGTCATCGTCGTGTTCTTCCCCACCGGGATCCTCGGCTGGGTCGCGCGCCGGCGCACGACTGCAGCATGAGCACGCTTCTCGAGGTCCGCGGCGTCAGCAAGCGCTTCGGCGGCGTGGTCGCGAACCGCGAGGTGTCGCTCGACGTCCCGGAAGGCTCGATCACCGGGCTCATCGGCCCCAACGGCTCCGGAAAGACGACGCTGTTCAATTCGATCGCCGGAACGCACCCGATCGACTCGGGGTCGATCCGTTTCGACGGGCACGAGATCTCGCGCCTGCGCGTGCCGCAGGTTGCGCGGCTCGGCATCGTGCGCACGTTCCAGCAGACGCACGTCTACCGTGGCATGGATTGCGTGCGCAATATGCAGATCAGCACGCCGCACTCGGGCGACACACTGCTCTCGATGCTTCGCGAGTCGACGGCGGCGGAGACGGAGCGCGCGCTGCAGCTCCTGGATTTCGTCGGGCTCTACGGAAAGCGGATGCTTCCCGCCGGCGACCTGTCGTTCGGGCAGCAGAAACTCCTCGAATTCGCGATGGCACTGATGAATGCGCCGCGGCTCCTGCTGCTCGACGAGCCCACGGCAGGCGTCAATCCGGTGCTGATCAACGGTCTCGTCGACCGCCTGAAGCGCGCCAATGCCGAGCTCGGCATCACCCTGCTCGTCATCGAGCACAACATGCGCGTCATCATGAACCTCGCCTCGCGCATCTACTGTCTCGCGCACGGCGAGATGCTCGCCGAAGGCTCGCCGGCGACGATCCGCGACGACCCGCGGGTCGTCGATGCCTACCTGGGCGCGACGTGACCGACCCGTCCGTCCCGACGACGCGCATCCGCGGTTACGGCGAGGGTACGACCGACGTCGTGCTGTCGGTCGACGAAGTCGAGCAGGCCGCCGGCGGGCTCGCGCGCGCCGGCCCGGGGGTGGAGGTGCTCGATGCGCTCTGCACGGGCGAGCCGCTCGTCGCGATCGACGGACTCGTCGCCGGCTACGGCCGGATGGAAATCCTGCACGGCGTCGACGTCCGCGTCGGGCGCGGGCAGTCGCTGTGCCTGATCGGCCCCAACGGCGCCGGCAAGTCGACGGTGCTGCACTCGATCCACGGTTTCACCCGGATCATGGCAGGAAGCATCCATGTCGATGGCCGCGACGTGACCCGGCTTCCTCCCCACCGCAAGCTCGCGTCGGCGCACGTCGCCTACGTCCTGCAGGACAACTCGGTGTTCCCTGGCATGACGGTCGAGGAGAACCTGCTGATGGGCGGGTACCTGCTGCCGACACACGCCGCGGCGCGGCGCGCGGCCGAGCGCGTCTTCGAGCGCTACCCGAGGCTTGCCGACCGCCGCCGGCAGCGCGCCGGCGTGCTCTCGGGAGGCGAGCGCAGGCTGCTCGAAATCGCGCGTGCGTTGATCATGGATCCTGCGGTGCTGCTCATCGACGAGCCGTCGATCGGTCTCGAGCCGCGCTACATCGACATGGTGTTCGACATCCTCGGCGACCTGCAGCGGCGTGACGGCAGGACGATCGTCATGGTCGAGCAGAACGCGAGGAAGGGGATCGAGTTCGCCGACCTCTGCTACGTGCTCGTCGCCGGATGCGTGGCGCTCGCAGGACGCGGTCGCGACCTGCTCGACGATCCGGAAGTAGGGCGGCTGTTCCTCGGCGGCTGACTACTGCCAGAGCGCGCGCTGATGGGTGGACTCGGCGAGCGAGTCTTCGCGCTCGCGCCACCATGCCCTGAACTCGCGCTCGGGCAGCGGCTGCGTGTAGAGGTAGCCCTGCGCCTCCTCGCAGCCGTGGCTTTTCAGGTACTCCGCCTGCGCGGCGGTTTCGACGCCCTCGGCGATGCAGCGCAGCGACAGCGAGTGCGCCATCGCGATGATCGCCTGCGTGATCGCCTCGTCGTTGCGGTGCTTGCCGAGGCCATGCACGAAACGCTGGTCGATCTTGAGGCCCTGGATCGGCAGCCGCGCGAGGTAGGACAGGCTCGAATAGCCGGTTCCGAAGTCGTCGATGGTGATCGACACGCCCATCTGCTTCAGGCGCATCAGTGTCGCCACGACGCGCTCGGGGTGCGAGATGATCACGCTCTCGGTAATCTCGAGATCGAGGTAGTGCGGTGCGAGGCTGCTCGCCTTCAGCGCTTCCTCGAGGGTCGCCAGCCACTCGTCGTGCTCGAGCTGCTGCACCGACAGGTTGACCGAGAGTCGTAGCGGGATGTCCTGGCGATGCCACTGCACGACCTGCCGGCATGCATCGCGGAGCACGCGTGCCCCGAGATCGTGGATCATCCCTGATTCCTCGGCGATGGGGATGAATTCGCTCGGCAGGACGATGCCACGCTCGGGATCGCGCCAGCGCAGCAGCACTTCGACGCCGCACGCGCGGCCGCTGCGCAGCTCGATCTGCGGCTGGTAGACGAGGAAGAACTCGTCGTCCATCAGCGCGCGGCGCATGTCGGTCTCGAGCTGCAGCCGCTGCTGCAGCCGCGTGTTCATCTCGGCCTCGTAGAAGCGCCAGGCATTGCGTCCTGCATCCTTCGCCGCGTACATCGCGGTGTCGGCCTGCTTGATCAGCGCGACCGCGTCGTGCGCATCGAGCGGGTACATGGCAACGCCGATCGAACAGGTGAGCGTCGGTGTCTGGTCGCCGAGCCGGAACGGAGCGAGCAGCGACTCGCGGATGCGCTGAATCACCGCCAGCACCTCGAGCGAGCCCTGCGCGGGGTCGAGCCCCGGGAGGATGACGACGAACTCGTCTCCGCCGAGGCGCGCGACGGTGTCGCTCTCGCGGGTGGCGCCGACGAGTCGCTGGCCGATCGCGCGCAGCAGCTGGTCGCCGGCATCGTGGCCGAGCGTGTCGTTGATGCGCTTGAAGTGATCGAAGTCGAGGAACAGGCAGCCGACCAGCGTACCGTCGCGGTGCGCCTGCGCGATGATCTGCCGCAGCCGCTGGTTGAGGAGCGACCGGTTCGGCAGCCCGGTGAGGATGTCGTGCTGCGCGAGCTTGAACGCGTGCGCGGTCGCGATCTCGAGCTCGCGCGTGCGCTGCGCGACCTTGTCCTCGAGCGTGCGCTGGTAGTTCGCGACCTGCTCCTGCGAGCGCGCCAGGCGCTGCGTCATGTGATTGAACGTATGCGTCAGCAGGCCGAGCTCGTCCGACGAGCGCGCCGGCACGCGCACGTCGAGACGGCCGGCGCCGACGGCGCGCGCCGCCCGCATCAGCCGGTGCATCGGGGCCACCAGCCGGCGCGTGAGGATGACGGTGACGACGACTGCCATCACGATCAGCACCGCGGCCACGGCGAGCGCGCCCAGCATCTGCTCGAGCAGCACCGCACGCTGTGTCTCGAAGCTCATTCCGAGACGGATGTAGCCGAGAGGCGCCTGCAACAGCGCGGCGCGATTGACGAGGCCCGCGGTGCGCGCATTGTTGGCATTGGCCTCGGGCGTCCCGAGTCGGGCACCCGGTGCGACCACCGGCGTCACGAACTCGAGGAATCGGCCTTCCGGGAACGCGCGGTCGACGATGCGCGTCGGGCCGCTTCGGGGCGGTAGCTCGCCGGCGGCGAGCCCGGGGATCACGCCATCGCGCAGCGCCGGCGCGAGGTACCGAACGGCGACCGCGTGCCGTTCGGCGTCGAGGACGTAGACGTAGGCGAAGTTCGGCTCTTCGGGAAGACTTTCGAGGATGTGCGCAAGACCGGCGCCGTCGCGTTCGCGCAGTCCTTGCGCGGAGAGGTCGGCAAGCATCTGCGCGAGCGTCTCGCCCTGCACGCGAAGTTGGCGCTCGGCGTCGACCCACTGGCGATAGAACACGAACGCCGTCACTGCGACGGCGGTGAGGACGATGAGCCCGATCGACAGAAGATTGAACTTGGTGGCGAGCCGCGTCCTGACCGGCGGCAGTTCGATCGGCCGCCCGGTGTCGGTGGTCGGGGGTGTGCCGTCGTGGCGAGTGCCGCGTCGCATGGCCGCGAGATCACTTCGGTTCATCGTGCCGGGCCGGGCCGTGTCGGGCGGGCCGGCCGGCCGTGACGCTCATCGAGGCAGTCTACCATCGGGTGTCGCGCGGAGCCTCCCGCATTGGCGAGGCGCGGCACGTCAGCTAGACTGCGGCCAGGAGGCAGGAGGCCGCCGTGATCGTCCGGAGGAATTCTCGTGCCTGTGCCGCGAAATTGCCAGGAGGTATTGCGATGTCAGCCATCCAGTCCGTGTTGCAGGAGAACCGTCTATTCGAGCCGTCGTCAGCATGGGCCGCGCAGGCAAATATCAAGAAGGCCGATGCCGAGGCGATGCACGCGAAGGCCGCGCGCGATTTCGAGGGCTTCTGGGCCGATCTCGCACGGGCAAGGCTGCTGTGGCACAAGCCGTTCACGAAGACGCTGAACGAGAGTGGAGCACCGTTCTACAAGTGGTTCGAGGACGGCCAGCTCAACGTGTCGTACAACTGTCTCGAGCGCAATCTGCAGAACGGTAATGCGAACAAGATTGCGCTGATCTTCGAGGCCGACGACGGCAAGGTGACGAAAGTCACCTACCAGGATCTCTATCACCGTGTATGCCGCTTCGCCAACGGACTGAAGTCGCTCGGGATCAAGAAGGGCGACCGCGTCGTCATCTATCTGCCGATGTCGATCGAGGGCGTGGCGGCGATGCAGGCCTGCGCGCGAATCGGCGCAACGCACTCGGTGGTGTTCGGCGGCTTCTCGGCGAAGTCGCTGCAGGAGCGCATCATCGACGCCGGCGCGGTGGCCGTGATCACCGCCGACGAGCAGATGCGCGGCGGCAAGCCGGTCGCGCTGAAGTCGGTCGTCGACGAGGCGTTCACGATGGGCGGCTGCGACACGGTGAAGCACGTCGTCGTCTATCGCCGCACCGGGGCCGCGGTCGACGTCGTCAAGGGGCGCGACATCTGGCTACACGAACTCGTCGCCAACCAGCCCGACACCTGCGAGCCCGAGTGGGTCGATGCCGAGCACCCGCTGTTCATCCTCTACACGTCGGGGTCGACCGGACACCCGAAGGGCGTGCAGCACAGCTCGGCCGGCTACCTGCTGTGGGCGATGCTGACGATGGACTGGGTGATGGATGTCAAGGACAAGGACGTCTTCTGGTGCACGGCCGACATCGGCTGGGTCACCGGGCACACGTACATCGTCTACGGGCCGCTCGCCTGCGGCGCGACCGAGATCGTCTTCGAGGGCGTGCCGACGTTCCCCGACGCTGGCCGCTTCTGGAAGGTGATCGCCGACCACCGTGTAAGCCTCTTCTATACGGCGCCGACGGCGATCCGCTCGCTGATCAAGGCCAACACGTCGGCGCCGGCCACGGCTCCGTCGAACTACGACCTGTCGAGCCTGCGGCTGCTGGGGTCGGTCGGCGAGCCGATCAATCCCGAGGCGTGGATGTGGTACTACAACGAGGTCGGACGCGCGCGCTGCCCGATCGTCGATACCTGGTGGCAGACCGAGACCGGCGGCGATCTCATCGCGCCACTTCCCGGGGTGACTCCGCTGGTGCCGGGGTCGTGCACGCTGCCGCTGCCCGGCATCATGGCGGCGATCGTCGACGAAACCGGGCAGGAGGTGCCGAACGGGCAGGGCGGCATGCTCGTCATGAAGCGGCCGTGGCCCGGAATGCTGCGCACGATCTGGGGTGACCCCGAGCGGTACCGCAAGACCTACTTCCCGAATGAACTCGGCGGCAGGCTGTACCTCGCCGGCGACGGCGCCGTCCGCGATGTGAAGACTGGCTACTTCAGGATCGTCGGCCGCATCGACGACGTTCTCAATGTCTCCGGCCACCGTCTCGGAACGATGGAGGTCGAATCGGCGCTCGTCGCCAATCCGATCGTCGCCGAAGCCGCAGTGGTCGCGCGGCCCGACGAGATGACCGGTGAGGCGATCTGCGCGTTCGTCGTCCTGAAGCGTCCGCGCCCAAGCGGCAGCGAGGCTTCCGAGATCGCGAAGCAGCTGCGCGACTGGGTCGGCAAGGAGATCGGGCCGATCGCGAAGCCGAAGGACATCCGCTTCGGCGACAACCTGCCGAAGACGCGCTCGGGCAAGATCATGCGGCGGCTCTTGCGTTCGATCGCCAAGGGCGAGGCGATCACCCAGGACGTTTCGACACTCGAGAATCCGGCGATCCTCGAGCAGCTCAAGCAGTCGGTCTAGGACCGCACCGCGCTTCGCCGCGCGCCCGCGACCACATGCGTCCGGGTGCGCGTCGATGCTGCGCGCGTCACTGCGTCACGACGGGTGACGATGCCGCGCAGTTCACGGCGTCACGACGAGCGTCGTCTTCATGCCGTCGGCGTAGTGCCCGGGCTCGTTGCAGAACAGCAGATACTGGCCCGGCGTGAGGACGAGCGAGAGCGTTCCCGAGCGCCCGGGCGGGAGGTCGCCGACTTCGCCGAGCGAGCGGATCTTGCGCTCGTCGACTTCGGCGTCCTTGCTGTTGTAAGGCAGCGGAGTCTTGCCGGGATCGTGCAGCACCAGAACCTCGTGGACCAGCGTCTTCGAGCGATTGATCGCCTTCAGCGTGATTTTGCCTGCCTTGACGGTGTGCCGGTCGAGGACGATCTCCATGCGGCTCACCGACGGGCCCGTCGAGGAATCCTGGAGGAGCGCGGTGACGGTCTCGGACGCCGGGGCCGCATGGGCGAAGCCCGCGAGCAGCACGAGCGCACCGGCGAGAGCCATCAGCGGGCCCGGGAGCGTGGTGCCGATTGCAGCGTACTTGCCTCGAAGGTTCATGTCGGCCTCGCGGTTCGGAGCGCCGCCTCTGCGGCCTTTTCCGGAGGACGTTCGATGGCGGGCGCCCGGGAAGGTTCCGCGATGCCGCGCATCTGCACAGCGCGCGGGATGGCTGGCAGCCGCGATCTGCGCGCGTGCTAGACTCGCCGCGGTGACCGCGATGGATGCCGCGATGGATGCCGATCAGGACGCGCGCCTCATTGCGTTGTCCCCACTCGACGGGCGCTACGCTGCCAAGCTCGACGCGCTGCGCGGGCACTTCTCGGAGTTTGCCCTCGTCCGCAATCGCGTGCGCGTCGAGCTCGCGTGGCTCGTCGCGCTCTCTGACGAACCGGCGATCCGGGAGCTCCCGCCGTTTCCTGCGGACGCGAGGCGCGCGATCGGCGAGGCGCTGGAGTCGTTCTCACTCACCGATGCCGCGCGCGTCAAGGTTATCGAGGCGCGGACCAATCACGACGTCAAAGCCGTCGAGTACTGGCTGAAGGAGCGCTTCGCCGCCGTCGCCGCCGTCGCGCGCGGCGCCGAGTTCATCCACTTCGCGTGCACGTCCGAGGACATCAACAACCTCGCCTACGCGCTGGCACTGCGTGACGCACGGCGCGACGTGCTGCTGCCCGCGCTGCAGGGCCTCGTACAGGATCTCGAGGAGCTCGCGCACCGGCACGCCGAGCTCGCGATGCTCGCGCGCACGCACGGTCAGGCGGCGACGCCGACGACGCTCGGCAAGGAGATCGCCAACGTCTGCGCGCGTCTCGACCGCGCGACCGCCGCACTCGGACGCGTCCCGATCAAGGGCAAGGCGAACGGCGCAGTCGGCAACTACAACGCGCACGTCGTCGCGTATCCGGAGGTCGACTGGGAGCGCCTCGCCGCGAAGATGGTGGCGGGGCTCGGCCTCGAGTTCAATCCGTACACGACACAGATCGAACCCCACGACGGCATCGCCGAGTACTGCGATGCCCTCGCTCGCGCGAACACCGTGCTGATCGACCTCGACCGCGACCTGTGGGGCTACATTTCGCTCGGATACTTCCGACAGCGCATGAAGGAGGGCGAAGTCGGCTCGTCGACGATGCCGCACAAGGTCAACCCGATCGACTTCGAAAACTCGGAGGGCAATCTCGGCGTCGCCAACGCGCTGCTACGCTACCTCGCCGGGAAGCTGCCGGTGTCGCGCTGGCAGCGCGATCTCACCGACTCGACGGTGCTGCGCAACGTCGGCGTCGCGATCGGTCATTCGCTCCTCGGATGGGCTGCGCTGAAGCAGGGCCTCGCCAAGGTCGAAGCCGACCCGTCGCGCGTCGCGGCCGATCTCGATGCGAACTGGGAAGTGCTCGCCGAGGCGATCCAGACGGTGATGCGGCGCTACGGGCTGCCCGAGCCGTATGAGCAGTTGAAGGCGCTGACGCGCGGCAGGACCGGCATCAGCGCGACGGCGTTGCGCGAATTCATCGGCGGGCTCGCGCTTCCGGACAACGCGAAGGCGCGGCTCCTCGCGCTCACGCCGGCCACCTACGTCGGCCTCGCGGCCGAACTCGCAAAGCGAATCTGACGCTAGGCTTTCGTCCGCGAACCGCATCGGGCGTAGGGTGGCCGGGCAGAGTCGGAGCGCCCTCAGGGCATGCAGTCCGTGAACTCCGGCCTGCGGGTGCCCGGCACGGCTTCGCGAGGTGTGCTTCCGGTATGGTCGTTGTATCAGTGCAGGCTCGCCGTGCCACCCGCGACGGCCGGCACTCCCACACGCCCTGAGGGCGCTCCGACTCTGCCCGCCCCCCGTATCGGAGCGATGCGCTCGTCGAGCGATGCGTTCGCATCGAGATCCGATCGTGGCGGACGTTGACGACGCGCGGTCGCGGCAGGCGGGGGCGCTCGGCGCAGGGCCTGTGGGAGTGCCGGCCGTAGCGGGTGGTACGGCGAGCCCAGCAGCGAATTACGTTGGTCGGCGCCGCACACCTGGCGAGCCGCACCGGGTACCCGCAGGCCGGCGTTTACGGACTCCAGGCCCCGCGCCGAGCGCCCCCGTCTGCCGCGATCGCCGGCTGCGATCGCTTGCCGCAATCGCCCTCCGCGAACGACGCGGCCGATCGCCGTCACCGCGAACGCGAATCTCGCGCGCGGTCGCCGTCACCGCGAACGCGAATCTCGCGCGCGGTCGCCGCGGCTCGCGCGCCGCTCGCGCACGAACGTCATCGCGGCAGGGACCAGCGACACCACGACGATGGCGAGCACGATCAGCGACAGGTTGCCCTTCACCCACGGAATGTTGCCGAACAGGTACCCCGCATAGACGAGCAACGAGATCCACAGGCAGCCACCGATCACGTTGTACGACAGGAAGCGCCGATAGGGCATGCCGGCGACTCCGGCGAGGAACGGCGCGAACGTCCGGATGATCGGCACGAAGCGGGCGATGATGATCGTCACGCCGCCGTATCGGTCGTAGAACGCCTGCGTTCGCAAGAGGTGCTCGCGCTTCAGCCAGCGCGTGCGCGGCACGTCGAAGACCTTCGGACCGATGTAGTGACCGACGCCGTAGTTGACCGAGTCGCCGAGTACGGCAGCGGCGGCGAGCAGCAGCACGAGCAGGTGCACGTCGAGCCCGGCCGCGGCGGCGACGGTCCCGGCGATGAACAGGATCGAGTCACCGGGCAGGAACGGGAACACGACCAGCCCCGTCTCGGCGAAGATCACCGCGAAGAGGATCGCGTAGAGCCACGGCCCGTAGCTGCCGGCGAGTGCGGCGACCGTCTGGTCGAGAGCGAGTAGCGAATAGAGGGCGGTGGTCAGCATCGCCGGGGCGCGTCATGCGGCCCACAGCGCGGCCTGATGGCGCACGACGTCGGGAAGCGTTCCACTTGCGGCGTACTGACGGCGCAGCCAGGTGGCGTCGTTGCCTTCCGCGAGCACGCGATCGAGCGCCGTGAACGCGTCGGTCGAGCCGAGCAGGCTGATGTGCGGCGCGAGACGGTCGAAGGTTTCACGCAGATCGTCGGCGAGCGGGCGCGAGGAGCCCGACACCGGATCGACCAGCGTACCGGCGAAGCCGTGGCGGCATGCCTGGAAGCGGTTGTAGCTGTGTGTGACGTAGATGTCCGCGGTGACCTCGGGCCGCGCTTCCCACAGCCAGCTCGCGAGCGCCTGTACGAATGCGGCGATCTCGGCGGCGCGGTCGACGGTGAGCGGCGTGTCGCAGACGCGGACCTCGACGGTGCCGTACTCCGGCTTGGGCCGGATGTCCCAGTAGAAATCCTTCATGCTGGCGACGATACCGAGGCCGAACATGCGGTCGTAGTAGCGGTTGAACTCGCGCCACGAGCGCACGAACGGCATGGTTCCCGACAGCGGAAACGCGTTCACCACCGACAGGCGCGACGAGTCGAACGCAGTGTCGACCCCCTGATAGTAAGGACTCGAGGCGGCGAGCGCGATGAAGTGCGGCACGTAGCGGACGAGCGCGAGCGTCAGGTAGATCGCATCGTCGGCGCTCGCGCAGCCGATGTGGACGTGCTGGCCGAACACGGTGAACTGCTTCGCGAGGAAGCCATACTTCTCCGACACCGAGAGGAAGCGCTCGGTCGGGTAGATCTTGCGCTCGCTCCATTTCTGGAACGGGTGCGTGCCGCCGCCGGCGATCGCGACATTCATCTTGCGTGCATGCCCGGCGAGCACGTCGCGCGTCGCGTGCAGCTCGGTCAGCAGCTCCGCATAGCGGCGGTGGACCGACGTGTTGATCTCCACCATGCTCTGCGTGATCTCGGGCTTCAGCTCGCCGGGTGGGGCGTCGCGGGTCGCGCGGCGCAGCAGGTCGTCGGCGTCGGGGGCGAGGTTGTAGTCGCGCGTGTTGACGAGCTGCAGCTCGAGCTCGACGCCGAAGGTGAGCGCATCCGAGGCGGTGAAATCGAGGGCGGGCATCGGTTCGGTCGTCGACGGCGACGATCGGGTCAGTCGCGCGCCGCGGGCTCGCCTTCGCCTGCGCGCAGCAGCGCATAGCGAGTGGCGATCGGACCCAGCAGATAGAGGATGGCGACACCCGATGCAACGACCGCGGTGAGGCGCGCGCCGAATTCAGGTGCGACGGCGTAGATCGGCTGTGTCATGCCGATCGAGAGCCCGAGCATCGGCGTCAGCGCGAGGCCTAGAGTTGCCGCCTGTCGCGGCGAAATGTGCGCGGGCCAGGCGAGCGCGAAGAGCCCCGCCGCCTTGCCGATCGCGCGCGCCACGACGAATGCGAGGCCGAGCCACGCGATGCTTCCGAACTGGTCGGTGCGCAGCGCCGCACCGGCGAGCACGAACAGGAACACGAAGAAGAGCTGGGCCGCGCGCCCGAAGTCGACGTCGATCAGCCGATGGTCACGATCGAGATTGCGCGCGCAAACACCGAGAACGAGGAGCGCAAGGAGCACCGAAAGCCGTCCCGCCTGCGCGGCGCCGACGGTGACGATGATCGCGCCGACGGTGAGAATGAACTGCGGTCCCGGCGACTTGCCGAACCAGCGCGCGAGAAGCTCAAGCACACGGAACGCGACGTAACCGAGCAGGAACGACCCGGCGACGATCCACAGCGACCGCGCGACCGGGTTCCACGACGCCCCTTCGGCGCGCGCCTCGATGAAGGGGAGCAGCACCGTGATGCCGAGCACCGCGACGATGTTGTTGAGCGCGACGTGCCACAGCATGCGGCGGGTGACCGGCCCGTCGGCCTTGAGCTCATAGGTGACCAGCAGCACGACCGCGGGTGCCGTCGCGATGCCCACCGTTCCCGCCACGGCGGCCTCGAGCGTGTCGATGCCGCCCAGGAGGTGCAGCAGCGCGAACATCGCGACAAAGGAGATCACGCTTTCGGCGAGCCCCATCGGCAGCAGCCAGCGGTCGTGGCGCGCCCAGTCGAGGTCGAGGCGGCGCCCGAGGTCGAAGACGATGAGACCGAGCGAGAACTCGGCAATGACCCGCGCCTGCGCGAGCATTGACTCGTCGAGCCAGCCGAGGCCGCCGGGGCCGAGCAGAAAGCCCGTGGCGATGTAGCCGGTGATCGCCGGCAGCACGCGCGTCGTCGCGGCGAGGCGGCCGCCGCAGAGTCCGGCGAGCAGCAGCAGCCCGAACACCATGAAGCCGTTGACCGCCGGAGGCCAGTGCGGCAGGAAGCCCGCCGCCGTCATCGTTGGCGTCCGCGCGCGGTCCGCAACCCGCGCGACGTTCGCACGCGGGAAGAGCGCGGATCAGGGCAGGATCTTGTCACCGGCGAGGCCCCGGTTGCGCTCTGGCTTCACCAGATCCTCGCGCGAAACGCCGAGCCACATGACAAGCGATGCCATGACGAGCGCCGACGAATAGATGCCGAAGCAGATGCCGATCGCGAGCGCCAGCGAGAAGTGGTGCAGCGTGTCGCCGCCGAAGAAGTAGATGGACAGCACCATCAGCAGCGTGCAGCCGTGGGTGATGATCGTGCGCGACAGTGTGCTGGTGATCGCGCTGTCGATGACGTGCGTGACGGTCGCCTTGCGCATCTTGCGGAAGTTCTCGCGGATCCGGTCGGCGATGACCACCGACTCGTTGACCGAGTAGCCGAGTACCGCGAGCACGGCAGCGAGCACCGGCAGCGAGAACTCCCATTGGAAGAATGCGAAGAAGCCGAGGATGATGACCACGTCGTGGAGATTCGCGACGATCGACGCGACCGCGAAGCGCCATTCGAAGCGCAGCGCGAGATAGACGACGATGCCGATCGACACCAGGAGCAGCGCGAGTGCGCCGTTCTGGTAGAGCTCCTTGCCGACCTGCGGACCGACGAACTCGACGCGCTGTTGTGTCGCGGTCGGGTCGTCCGCCTTGAGGCCCGCCATCACGTGGTCGGATAGCTTCGCGCTCGACTCGCCCTTGTGCACCGGCAGCCGGATCAGCACCGAGTCGGACGCACCGAAGCTCTGCGCGGTGGAGTCGCCGAGCCCCATCTTGTCGAGTGCCGTGCGTACGCGCGCGTAGTCGACGGCGTGCGCGTAATGAACCTCGAGCACCGTGCCGCCGCGGAAGTCGACACCGAAGTTCAGTCCCCTGACGGCGAGGAACACCACGGCGGCGATGAACGTGACCGCGGAGATCACGTTGAAGATCAGCGCGTAGCGCATGAACGGGATGTCACGCGAGATGCGGAAAAATTCCATCGTCTTCGTCCGGTAAGATCAGCGCCTGCGCGATCCGCTCAGGGCTTCGCCGCTGCGGTTCCCTTCGCGGGCCCCGCCTTGGCGCTGGCGCCGGTGCTCGCGCTCACCCCTTTCGCCGGACCCGCCCGGGTCGCTGCGGCGATCATGTCCGCGGTCGTGGCAGCGCTCCCGCCGCGCGCTGCAACCGGCGCGTTCGCCGCGCCGGCCGCCGCTGGCTTCCACACCTGCCCGATCGAGATCTTGTCGAGCTTGCGCCGGCCCCCGTAGATCAGCGCGACGATTCCGCGCGACACGAACACCGCCGAGAACATCGACGTGAGAATGCCGAGCACGTGAACGACGGCGAAGCCCTTGACCGGCCCGGTCCCGAAGGCGAAAAGCGCGATGCCGGCGATCATCGTCGTGACGTTGGAGTCGAGAATGGTTCCCCACGCGCGCTCGTAGCCGGCCTGGATTGCGGCGTGCGGGGTCGAGCCCCAGCGCAGCTCCTCGCGGATGCGCTCGTTGATCAGCACGTTGGCGTCGATCGCCATGCCGAGAGTGAGCGCGATCGCAGCCATGCCGGGCAGCGTCAGCGTTGCCTGCAGCATCGACAGGATTGCCACCAGCAGCATCAGGTTGATGACGAGCGCGGTCGCCGAGATCACGCCCATCAGCAGGTAGTAGACGCAGATGAACGCGGCCAGCACGAGGAAGCCGTACTTGACCGAGTCGAAGCCCTTGGCGATGTTCTCCTTGCCGAGCGACGGTCCGACCGTGCGCTCCTCGACGATCTCCATCGGCGCGGCGAGCGCACCCGCGCGCATCAGCAGCGCGATGTCGTTGGCCTCGCGCGACGACATGTGGCCGCTGATTTGTACCTTGCCGCCACCGATCTCCTCGCGGATCACCGGCGCCGTGATCACCTCCGCCTTGCCGCGGTCGATCAGCAGGATCGCCATCCGCTTGCCGACGTTCTCGCGCGTGACCTCCTTGAAGATGCGCGCGCCGGTGCCGTCGAGGTCGACGTGGACCGCGGGCGAGCCGTCACGCTGATCGAAGCCCGACTGCGCGTCGCTGATGCGGTCACCGGTCAGCACGACCTGCTTCTTCACCAGCACCGGCTGGCCGCTGCGATCGTAGAGGAGCTCGCTGCCGAACGGCACGCTGCCGGCGAGCGCCTGCTGGAGCGCGCCCGGATCCTCGTTGACCATTCTGATCTCGAGCGTCGCCGTGCGGCCGAGGATGTCCTTCGCGCGCGCCGTGTCCTGCACCCCCGGGAGCTGCACGACGACGCGGTCCGACCCCGCCTGCTGGATGATCGGCTCGGCGACGCCGAGCTCGTTGACACGGTTCCTGAGGATCGTGATGTTCTGCTGTACCGCGCCTTCCTGGATGCGCTTCTGCGCGGGAGCCGACAGCGCCGCGGCGAGGCGCAGGTCGCCGCCGGCGGCATCCTGCTCCTGGAGTTGCAGGTCCGGGAAGTTCTTCGCGATCTCGAAGCGCGCCTTCTGGCGCTGCGCGGCGTCCTTGAAGCGCAGCACGATGCTGTTGCCCTCGCGGCCGACTCCGGAGTAGATGATCCGGTTCTCGCGCATCAAGGACCGGATGTCGGTCGTGTAACGGTCGGCGGCCTTCTTCAATGCCCCGTTCATGTCGACCTGCAGTGTGAAGTGCACGCCGCCGCGCAGGTCGAGGCCGAGGTACATCGGCAGCGCGCCGATCGAGGTGAGCCAGTGCGGCGACGACGACAGCAGGTTGAGCGCGACGATGTAGTTGTCGCCGAGCTTCGCCTGCAGGAGGTCCTTCGCCTTCAACTGCGCGTCGTAGTCGTTGAAGCGGACCTTGATGCCGACCGGGTCGAGCTCCTCGCCCCGGTACTCGATCTTCGCGGCCTTCAGCGTGTCCTCGATGGTGGCGAGGAGCGCAGTGTCGATCTTGACGTTCGACTTCGACGACGACACCTGGACTGCCGGCACTTCCGGGAAGAAGTTCGGCAGCATGTAGAGGAACCCCACCACCAGCGCGACGGCGATGATGACGTACTTCCAGGCGGGGTAGCGGTTCATGGTCGCGGTCAGAGGCCCTTCAGCGTCCCTTTGGGCAGGAGCTGCGAGATCGACGAGCGCTGCACCACCATCTGCGTGTTCGGCGCGATCTCGACGGTCGCATACTGGTCGTCGAGCTTGACGATGCGCCCGAGGATGCCGCCGGCCGTGACGACCTCGTTGCCTTTTTCCAGCGACGCCAGCATCGCGCGGGCGTCCTTCTGCTTCTTCTGCTGCGGACGGATCAGCAGGAAGTAGAAGACGATGAAGATTGCGACCATCGGCAGGAAGGTGAGGAGCGTGTCGCTTTGGGTGGCGTTGCCGGCCGCCTGCGCGTAAGCGGGAGAAATCAGCACGTCGGAGTCTCCGGTGACGATGACAGCACTGCATCGGGCCGCGCGCGGGCCGGATGAGGGCCGCGGACGCACGGATGGCGCCCCGGGGAGGCGCTATCGATTCAATCGATTAGTCTAGCATGCGGGCGCGGTCCGCGGCGAAGCGGGCGGTCCACTCCGGCAGTGTGCCGGCCTCGATCGCCTCCCGCATCTCGCGCATCAGCGTCAGATAGTAGTGGAGGTTGTGAACGGTGGCGAGGCGGGCGCCGAGGATCTCGTTCACCCGCTGCAGGTGGTGCAGATACGCGCGCGAGAAATTGCGGCAGCTGTCGCAGGAACACGAAGGATCGACCGGTCCCGTGTCATCGCGAAAGCGCGCGTTGCGGATGCGCAGGTCCCCCGTACGCGTGAACAGCCAGCCGTTGCGCGCATTGCGGGTCGGCAGCACGCAGTCGAACATGTCGATGCCGGCGGTCACACCGGCCACCAGGTCCTCCGGCGTGCCGACTCCCATCAGGTAGCGCGGCCGCTCGACGGGAAGCCTCGCCGCCGTATGCGCCAGCGTCGCCAGCATCTCCTCCTTCGGCTCGCCGACCGACAGACCGCCGATCGCATAGCCGTCGAAGCCGGTGGTCACCAGCCCCTCGATCGAGCGTTCGCGCAGGTCGGCGTACATCCCGCCCTGGACGATGCCGAAGAGTGCGTTGGCGTTGCCGGCGTGCGCGGCCTTCGAGCGCGCTGCCCAGCGCAGCGATCGCTCCATCGATGCTTCGGCGTCGTCCTGGGCGACCGGCCACGGCGTGCACTCGTCGAGCACCATCACCACGTCGGAGTCGAGCACGCGCTGGATCTCCATCGACTTCTCGGGCGTCAGCATCAGGCGATCGCCGTTGATCGGGGACGCGAACGCCGCGCCGTCCTCGGTGATCCTGCGCAACGCCCCGAGGCTGAACACCTGGAAGCCGCCCGAATCGGTCAGGATCGGGCCCGGCCAGCCCATGAAGCGGTGCAGCCCTCCATGAGCGGCGATCACGTCGAGACCGGGTCGCAGCCAGAGGTGAAAGGTGTTGCCGAGCACGATGCGTGCGCCGACGGTCTCGAGCTCGGCGGGCGTCATCGCCTTCACCGTCCCGTAAGTACCCACCGGCATGAACACCGGAGTCTCCACCGTGCCGTGCGCAAGCGTGAGGCGTCCGCGGCGCGCGTCGCCGTCGCGTGCGAGCAGCGAGAACTCCAAGGCGATGTCGGCGGACGCCTAGGTCGAGATCGACCCGTCGGGATTGGTGTGCAGGACGAGCGAGGGGCCGAATCCGGCCTGGATCGACTTGCCGTCGAGCGTGATCGCGAACGAGAAGCCTGCGCGCCAGTAGTCGAGGCTTGCGCGGTTCGGCCAGCCGAGGGCGATCTGCGCGGGGTTGCCCGGACCGATCGCGACCTGACAACCGGTCGCGCCGAAGGCGAAGGCATTCGCCCACACCTGATAGTAGTTGCCGCTGAAGTCGGTGCCGAGTGTGTTGAACGTCGTGAGCACCGGGTAGTCGACGGCGATGCCGATCTGGATCACGCAGGCGTCGCCGGTGATCCGATAGGCGATCGCCGGGTCCGGCAGGCCGCGCGCATTGGGCTGCGCCCAAGTGGCGACGACAAACGTTCCCGGCTTCGCCTGATTGCCGCCGGCATACGGTCCCGGGTTGCCACGCAGTGCGGCGAGCGAGGTCACGCCGACGGTAAGCGGGCTCGCCACGATGCTCGTCGGATCGAGCGTGCGAAGTGCATAGGCCGTTCCCACGCCATCGGTCGTGTCGGGGTCGAGCGCCTCGAGCGCACCCCAGCCGTGTGGAACCGTGCTGCCATTGGTCGCGTCGGAACGATCCTGGTCGTAGAACGTCGCCAGAATCACGGCGTGGCCGGCCTGAGCGAACTGGGCGACGACGTTGCCGACCGGCGTCGAGTTGCCGAACACGCCGTCCTCGTACAGCAGGATCACGTCGAAGCTCGCGGTGAGGCTCGCGAGCGAGGGCGTCGTCTGCGAGACGTCGACGCCCGTGTAGGTGTTACCCGGGATTTGCACGGCGAGGTTGGCCGCCGTCGCGGCGGCGAACGCGTCAGACAGCACACCGACACGCGCTGCGTGGGCGGGCAGTGCGAGCGCGAGGGCGACCATCGCCACTGCGCCCGAGCGGAGCATCGCTGAACGAAGCAAGATCGAAGGGCGCCGTCGAGCCGATCACGCACCGGCGCCGCAGAAAACGGATGAATCGCACAGTAGCCGATCGTGAAGGTTTTGCCAATCTATATTGGCCGAAAGGCGCGATTTGATCTCAGTTGTGTTGTGGTTGGCCTCCGTTTCGCCGAAATTGTCGCTTCATGGCGACAATTGCACAGCCTCACGGACGTGCCGACAGAGGTGCGGGCGTTCCAGCAGGCTCGCGTCGCCGTAGCTCATGAAGCGGTAGCGTTTGGCGACCGCATGCGCGTACGCTTCGCGCATCGCCTCATAGCCCGCAAATGCGCTCACCAGCATCAGGAGCGTCGAGCGCGGCAGGTGGAAATTGGTCAGCAGGCGATCGACGACGCGAAAGGCGTAGCCCGGCGTGATGAAGAGCGCCGTCTCGCCGTGGCCCGCGCGAATCGGTGTCGTCTCGCCGGGCGCCTGCACGCCGAGCGAATTTGCATCGGCGGGACGGCGCGCAGTTGGCACCGCAGCCGCCTCGAGGGCGCGCAGCGTCGTCGTCCCGACCGCCATCACGCGGCCGCCTCGCGCTTGCGTCGCGGCGATCGCCTCGGCGGTCGAGCGCGGAATGTCGTAGACCTCGGCGTGCATCCGGTGCCGCGAGAGATCGTCGCTCGACACCGGCTGAAAGGTTCCGGCGCCGACGTGCAGCGTGACGTAGGCGATCCCGACACCCTTCGCGCCCAGCGTGTCGAGCATCGCCGCGTCGAAGTGGAGTCCCGCCGTGGGCGCCGCGACGGCCCCCGGTGCACGCGCGTACACGGTCTGGTAGCGCTCGGCGTCCGCAGCGTCGGGGGCGTGCTCGATGTAGGGGGGAAGCGGCACCTCCCCGTGCGCCTCGAGCCATGCGGCCAACGGTCCGGTGCCTTCGAAGCGGAGCTCGAAGAATCGCTCGTCGCGGCGGATCACCGTGGCCCGCGCGTTCGCCGGGAGCAACACCACCCCTCCGGCGCGCGGCAGGTGGCTCGCGCGCATCTGCACGACCGCGGTGTCGTCACCGATGACGCGCTCGACCAGCATCTCGACGTCACCGCCCGTCGGCTTGCGCCCTCTCACGCGTGCGCGGATGACGCGGGTGTCGTTGAGCACAATCAGGTCGCCAGGAGCGATCAGCGTCGGCAGGTCGGCGAACGTGAGGTCGTCAAGCTGCGGTGCGCCTGCGCTTCGCGGCGCGACGTGGAGGAGCCGACTTGCGCGGCGCTCCGGCGCAGGAGTTTGCGCGATCAGCTCGGGAGGCAGCGCGTAATCGAAATCGGCAAGCGTGTAGGTCGTGCTCGGTTCGTCGATGTTCATCGTGCTCGAGTTCATTCTGTACGCGCTTATCGTGTCAGCGCGCATCATGTGCACTACACATCGTGCAAATGATGCCGCAATGGAAATTCCTGCGAATTATTTCGCAGTTGCAGATGCGCAACGACCGTTCGTCGCCATTATCATTCGGTCGCACCGCGATGCTTGCGTCCGACTCCGGTTCTCGCGTTACAATGCCAGCGTCATATC
>Ga0157370_10002416_pt1 | contig 22509 bp, 24 predicted proteins | sample C35metaG_FD_113463 | JGI IMG/M metagenome (GOLD analysis project Ga0157370, IMG submission 113463) | Corn rhizosphere microbial communities from Kellogg Biological Station, Michigan, USA - C3-5 metaG | ecosystem: Host-associated > Plants > Roots > Rhizosphere > Soil | place: USA: Michigan...
ATAGTAAAATTTCCAATCTTTGTAGAGCTACTTGCGAAGATTTCTCCTTCGTCGAAATGACAAGATTGGGGATAATTGGAAATTGAAATTGAAACTTAGAATAATAAACTACCTCATAAAATCATATACTTACTCTTTAAAAAAAATCAAAAAAATTAAATACCTTTGAAATATGAGCACAACACTAAAACCAAAACATATTGGCAGAAACATAAGCCGAATCAGAGAACTTCGAGGTATGAAGCAGGAAGCGCTTGCGCAGGCAATTGGCACAAATCAACAGGCGATTTCTGGTATTGAAGGAAGCGAAACTATCGACGAAACAAAACTTACGAAAATTGCAGAAGCACTTGGAGTTACGGTAGAAGCAATTGAAAGTTTTTCAGAAGAAAATGTAATTAATTATTTCAATACTTTTCATGAATCTGTTACAGGAAGTTTCATAACTAATAATTCTTGTAATTTCAATCCACTTGATAAAGTAGTTGAACTTTACGAACGTTTGGTTCAGGCTGAAAAAGACAAAAACGAATATTTAGAAAAATTACTAAAAGGGAAATAATTCCTTCAAAAATAAAATTTTGCAAAAGCACAAATATCTTATGATTTTGTGCTTTTTTTGTAAACTAAAAAACCAAAAATGACCTCAGAACAAATTGCCACAAAACCCAATCTTAAAAAAAGAATCCTTGCCGGATTAATTGACTATTCGTTAATGTTTGGAGTAGTCCTCGTTATGTTTCTATACTTTGGAGAAAAAACCAAAAATGGATATGAATTACAAGGATTTCCCGCATTCTTCAATTTTTTAATATGGTTTGGCTACATGGTTGGATTTGAAGTAAAATTTGGAGCAACGCTGGGAAATCAGATGTTTGATTTACAAGTTATTTCTATAAAAGATAGCAAAACTACAAGTTTAACTTTAGGCCAATCTTTTGTGCGACATTTATTTGATATTCTTGATTTTTGGTTTTTCGGACTATTGGGAATATTGCTAATAAAAAACTCTACTTATAATCAAAGGTTAGGAGATTTATGCGCCAAAACAATTGTAATAGATACAAAAGACAGCGAACAGTTTTACAAACGATTTACTTAATTAAACTCAAATAAAAAATATTATTTTAGCCTTCCCAAATCAATACCCAAAAATCAATGAAACTTACAATTACCCTATCAACCCTACTCCTACTACTTACAACTAATTTATTCAGCCAAACGATCGCAGATTTAAAACTAAAACCAAAAGAAATTCCAAAAGGCGGTTATATGGTTAGTGACGGGAATATTTGTATTACGCCGCAAGCCTGCAATTTTTATAATGATATTGAAACCTACAGCAATATTGTTGGAACTGTAAAAAATAAAGCTATTCAAAGCTTTAAAAGTAAAGCAGACCGCGGTTCTATTATGTATTTTGAATTTGATCACGTTTTTAAAGGCGATCGATTCCTGCAAGGTTTGCTTTGGGGAAAAGCAGGCGAACCAACAGCTGAACACCCAGAAGAATATTTAGCCAAAGGAAAATTTCTAATTATTTGGAGTTTGCAGGCAGATAGTCCGTTAAAAGAAAAGTCTGAAACTAAGATCGAAGCTCTTTTACAATAAATACTAATTACAGCTTCATTTTAAATGCTTAATTTTGCTAGATAAAACAATACAAAATGAAACCACAAATACGAATTCTTCTTTACTCCATCTTATTCTTTTTATATCTTACTTCGACACATTTCTTACTGTCGTTAAACGAAAAAATAAAAGGCGATCCGTTTGTAGTTTTAGGAGTTGGTTTCGGTGTTTTAAATCTTATCTATGCTTTTTTTGCCCTAAAATGGAAACCTTTGCTGAATATAATTTGCGCTGCCGCAATTGCCGCTTTAGCAATGTTTTTAGCCTTACAGTTTACCAATTTACATTTGTTTGTAAATTATGATCCGTATCAGGTTAAAACTGCCATTTTTGCTAATGCTGTTTTTTCAATTATTTTTTGGGAGATTGTGTATCAGGTAAAAATTAGAAGGCAATAAAAAATCGTTTACTGCCTAAACTTTTTTATCATTATGTCGCTTTTTCTCGGCAAATAAATTGGATTGCAAATACTCAAAAAAATCATTAGATTTACCTTAAGTATTTAAAAATCAAAAACATGAAACGACAGCCATCGATAGACATTGTACGCGGAATTGTAATGATCATTATGGCTCTTGACCATGTTCGGGATTTAATGCATGTCGATTCGATTACACAAAGTCCAACCGATTTAGCAACGACTTCTCCGTTATTGTTTTTTACACGCTGGATTACGCATTTGTGCGCGCCTATTTTTGTTTTCTTGGCGGGAACTTCGGTGTATCTTTCGCTTCAAAACAAAAACAATACAGCAGAAACCAGACAGCTTTTATTAAAAAGAGGACTTTGGTTGATCCTGCTCGAATTTACAATTGTAAATTTTGGATTGTTTTTCGATATTGGTTTTCTTACCCTTTTATTCGAAGTCATAGCCGCAATAGGTTTTGGGTTTGTTCTTTTGAGTTTATTATTAAAAGTCCGTTCTCAAACTTTGGGCATTGTGGGACTTATAATTCTCTTTTTCCATAATCTCCTCGCGCTAATTCCGTTTGCAGAAAATTCAGTTTTAAAAACCATCTTAACTCCGCTCTTTGGACCAGCTGTTTTTCCGTTTGCAGGAAAAGCATTTATTATGGGTTATCCGCCAATTCCCTGGCTGGGAATTATGCTCGTTGGTTTTGCCACAGGAAAATTCTTTGAACTGGCAGAAGGACAAAGAAAAAGACTATTCTTAAAAATCGGTTTGAGTGCTTTAGCTTTATTTACGGTAATTCGATTGGTAAATATTTATGGTGATCCCGCCTTATGGGCTACACAAAAAGAGCCGGTTTTTACCTTTTTATCATTTATGAATGTAACCAAATATCCGCCTTCTCTCCTATTTTGTTTGATAACTTTAGGCATTATGTTTTTACTGCTCGCTTTTGCAGAACAATTTCATAATACGGTTAAAAAAGTAACTTTGGTTTACGGAAAAGTTCCTTTATTTTATTTCGTCGTTCACTTTTATGTCATTCATATTCTAACGCTTTTTATGCTTTTTGCACAAGGCTTTAATTGGTCTCAACTGGAATTTGCTTCTGGAACTTTTGGCAGACCTAAAAGCGTTGAAAGCGGTTTACCTCTGTGGTCAATTTATGGTATCTGGATTTTTGTTGTGGCACTGCTTTATAAACCTTGCCAATGGTTCGGAAAATATAAGGCAGAAAATAATCATTGGTGGCTGAAATATATTTAAGTGATACGTCTTTATGACAAGATAAATTGTAGAATTTCGTAGGTATTTTTTTATATTAGCATTTTAAAATTCCAAGCCAAAAATTCTAATATGAAAACCAGAATTTTAATTCTCCTTTCTTTAATTGCTGTTTCTTGTAAAAAAGAAATCAAAGTCAAAACTTCTACAATTGTACAAAAAGATAGTATACAGAGTATTCCTGAATCTGAAACCGAAAAAACAGACACTATCGTAATTTCAAAAAAACATAAAACGAACCAAATTTTATGCGATCTCGATGGAGATGGAAAAAATGAAACCGTAGAAATTGTAAGAAGTACAAACAACAACAAAAGTGGGCTAAAAATTACTTATGGAAACGGGAAAAGAACAGATTATTTCGGTCTGGGAAATACAATTTTAGATCAAGGTTTTGACGAAATTGATTGGGCTGGAATATTTGAAAAAGCACCGAAAGGTGAAATTTATTGGAATAACGTAAATGACGACGGCGAAATTATAACCGACGAAGAAGTAAAAGAAGAAGATAAAATAAAATTGCCAAATGACGGAATCTTTATTCACGCCGAAGAAAGCTGCGGAGGCGGGATTATTTATCTAGATAACGGAAAATACAACTGGATTCAGCAGGAATAAAATTGTAATAAATTAACTTCTAAACTATTTTGATTATGAAAAACAATACAGAAATAGCGAATCGTTTTAGAGAAGTCATTTTAAACGGTACTTGGATTGCCAACACAAATTACAAAGACCAACTGCAGAACTTGAATTGGGAAATGGCAGTTACTCCAATTCAAAGCCTAAATACGATCGCGCTTTTAGCACAGCACATTCATTATTATATCAACGGAATAAACAATGTGTTTAAAGGCGGAACGCTGGATATTAAAGATAAATTCAGCTTCGACTTTCCTCCTATTCATTCACAGCAAGAATGGGAAAACTTTTTAATTAAATTTTGGAATGAAGCTGAAGAATTCGCTTCGCTGGTTGAGCAAATCCCTGACGAAAAATTAGATCAAGCTTTTGTTGATGAAAAATACGGAACTTACAAAAGAAATATCGAAGCTATGCTGGAACATAGTTATTATCATTTAGGACAAATCGTATTGATCAAAAAACTATTGACAAATTAAAAATATTTAAAAGCCAAAAACGATCCATGAAAAAAATTGCCATTTTGTTAGTGGGTTTTATTTTCTTTTCAAGTTGTAAAGATGAGAAGAAAGCAGAAACAAAAGAATTGACAAACCAAGAATTGAACAAAACTGAAAACGAAAACTTTGTTTTAACCGTAGAAAAAATCGACTCGACACAATTTCCAGCTTCAATAAAATATGAAGGTTTTGTAAAAAATGCTGTTCGATGGAAAGACAAATTGGGCGATAATATTGTTATTACTACCGAAACAGGATATCATATCAACAAAAAATTCGAGCATGAATCCGAAGACAGCTCTGATGCTGAATTGTTTGCGTATCATTTTATTGTTTCTGGAAATGAAGTAAAACAAACTTGGAAAGTTTACGATTTTATTGCAGACTGCCCAGTTGATATTGTGGCTTCGTTTGTAAAAAATACTTTTCAAGTAACTGATTTAAACAATAACGGAATCGCTGAAACTTGGCTGATGTACAAAACAACCTGCCACGGTGATGTGAGTCCGTGTGATATGAAGATTATTATGTACGAAAATAATCAGAAATATGCGGTGCGCGGTGAAAGCAGAGTTCAAGTTGGAGTTCTCGATAACGGCGAAAAACAATTTATTGGCGGTGAATATAAATTGGATGAGAATTTCAAAAAAGGTCCAAAAGTTTTTAAAGAATTTGCCCAAAAATTATGGAAAGATAACTTTATTGAAAATTGGGATAATTGAAAGATTTTATATAATTCAGAAATTCACTAAATTTATTCTTCAATTCTAATCTATTTAAAATGAGAAAATTAATTTTAGCTTTTGTTCTTTTAATTGGTTTATCAGCAAATGCACAGACTTCTAAAGAGCTTATTGGAAAATGGCAATTGGTAAAATGGACCAAAAACGGTAAGGACAAAAATATTCAGGAATATTATAAAACCGATCAGGTTTTTCAGGTTTTTAAAGAAAATGGTGATTTTGAAAGTTTGGTTGGCGACGAATCGCACAAAGCGAAATGGAAGTTGTCTAAAGACAATAAAGAGCTTACTATTATTGCAATCTTAATGCCTGTAAAATTTAGTATTGACTACTTTGATACTCAGAAAAGAATTATTACAACTCCACAAATTGGTACTTTTGAGTATAAAAAAGTAATCGAATAATCGAATTTAAAAAGGATTTCTTGAAAACAAAATGTTCTATTCTAGCCCCGATAGAGCCGATATCCTCGTAATGAAATGGAGAGATAAAGGTGAAAGCGGGACTAAAAGTTCTTGTGAAAACCTGTATTTCTGCTTCTAAAAATAAATCAAAAAAAGGCATAGTTGTTGAAAGTTAAAAAAGATATATTTACACCTTCAAAAGAAATACTATGCAAAAAACTACTTTACTATTTTTTATATTCTTTTTGGCTCTTTCTTCCTGCGGCGTAAAAACGACTCAGGCATTGATAAGCGACGGAAATTATGATGGTGCTATTGACCGCGCTGTTGAAGCATTGAGAACTAATAAGGATTCGAAAGGGAAACAAGATTATGTGTATTTACTCGAAGAGGCTTTTGCAAAAGCGAAAGACCGAGATCTGCGTGATCTGGAAATGCTGTCGAAAGATGCAAATCCTGCCAATGCAGAGCGTATTTATAATACTTATTTACAGCTGAATAACCGTCAGGAAAAAATTAGTCCGATTTTGCCTTTGAAATTAATAAAGCAAGGCAGAAATGCGAATTTTGCATTTGACAATTATTCAAATGAGATTGTGAACAGTAAAAATGCACTTTCGAAATATTTGTATGAGAATGCTTCTGCACTTCTGAAATCGAATAACAAAATGGATTTTAGAAAGGCGTATGATGATTTTTCGTATTTGGAAAGTATTAATCCTGGGTATAAAAATACCAAAAAATTAATGGATGATGCACTTTTTAAAGGAACCGATTTTGTGGATGTTTATGCAAAAAACGAAACCAATATGGTAATTCCTAAGATGCTTCAGGATGATTTGCTGGATTTTAAAACTTACGGATTAAATGATAAATGGACAGTTTATCATAGTGCAAGACAAAAAAATGTGAACTATGATTATAGTTTGATTATTAATTTTAGGGATATATATATTTCTCCAGAACAAATTAAAGAAAAAGAATTCAGCAAAGAGAGACAGATAAAAGATGGTGTAAAAACGCTTTTGGATAACCGCGGAAGACCTGTAAAAGATAGTTTGGGCAGAGAAATAAAAGTAGATAATTATAAAATTCTTCGTGCTACAGTTTATGAATTTAGACAATTTAAATCGTGTCAGGTAACGGCAAAAATCGATTATGTGGATTTAAAATCGAATCAGCTGGTGCAAACGTTTCCAATAAGCAGCGAATTTGTTTTTGAGAATATTTATTCGAAATATAAAGGGGATCGAAATGCTTGTGAAGACAATTATCAAACTTATTTTGCAAAACGACCAGTTCCGTTTCCTAATAACGAACAAATGGTTTTTGATACAGGTGAAGACCTGAAAGCTAAGCTAAAAGATATTATTGTTCGCAATAAATTTAGAAGATAATTACCTCATATTAAAATACATAAAAGGCGCTTTTTTAATGCGCCTTTTTTTGTTTTCAAAATTAATCAATAAAAAATATTGTTTTTTTATTGCGCAACCAAAAAGTTGCGTATATTTGCAACTAATTAGTTGCGCAAATATAAAAAAAATGAAACGAGATATTTTTCAGGCTATTGCCGATCCGACACGTAGAGCAATTTTAGTTTTGATTTCTTCGACTGCATTAACCCCAAATGCTATCGCAGAACAGTTTCAAACTACAAGACAAGCCGTTTCTAAACACATCAAAATATTGAATGAATGTGATTTATTGGAAGAAAAAAAATTAGGAAGAGAAATTTACTATCAACTTAAAATAGATAAAATGAAAGAAATAGATCACTGGCTGGAGCAATTCAAAAAGATTTGGGAACAGCGTTTTGATCAATTGGATCAGGTATTAATGAATTTAAAATCTAAAGAAAATGAAATCTAATCTCTTAATGAATTTTTCTGTAGACAAGGAAAATAAAACTGTCAATGTAAAACGCGAATTTAATGCGTCATTATCAAACGTTTGGTCTGCTTGGACAGATGCCGCAATTTTAGATTTGTGGTGGGCGCCGGCTCCATTTAAATCTAAAACAAAGTTTATGGAGTTTAGAGAAGGCGGCAAAAGATTATACGCAATGGTAAGTCCAGAAGGAGAAGAACGCTGGGCTGTTTTTGAATATACTTCAATTTCTCCTAAAACAAATTTTAAACATTCATCTACTTTCTGCGATGCAGAAGGGGTTCCTAATTCTGATTTAGGCAGTTCTTACTGGGACATTAATTTCTCTGAAAATGGCGATTCTACAATTGTGGATATTGCTATTAAGCGCGGCAGTTTAGAAGAATTAGAAAAAATAATTGAAATGGGATTCAAAGAAGGCTTTACAAGCGCACTGCAAGGATTAGAAAAAATTCTGAAAGCAAAAAAATAAAATCTTTCTACAAAATAACTATTAATGAATTTAAAATCTAAAGAAAATGAAATCGAATCTATTAATGAATTTTACTGTAAATAAGGAAAATAATACCGTAAATGTAAAACGTGAGTTTAATGCCCCGTTGTCAAATGTATGGTCTGCTTGGACAGAAGCTGCTATTTTAGATCAATGGTGGGCGCCTGCTCCTTGGAAATCACGCACAAAAAGCATGGATTTTAAAGAAGGCGGAAGAAGATTATATGCAATGGTTGGTCCCGAAGGTGAAGAACATTGGGCAATTGCAGATTTTACTTCTATTAGTCCAAAAACTAATTTTAAATATAAGGATGCTTTTAGCGATAGTGAAGGAAATTTGAACACAGATTTTCCACGCTCAAATTGGGATGTGACTTTTTCGGAAGAAGGAGATCATACTTTTGTTGATATAGTAATCAAACACGAAAAACTTTCTGATTTGGAAGCAATCATTCAAATGGGCTTTAAAGAAGGCTTTACTATTGCAATGGAAGGTTTGGATGAGATTTTTGCTGAGAATAAATAACTTCAAATTAACAAACAAAGCCAAGGAAAAAAGGGATTTCAGGTATAAAATTCGTATTTTCGTTTTTATACTTTTTACTTACTTCATGAACAAATTTTTTACCCTGGCTTTGTTTCTTTTTACTTTCACTTTAATATTCGGTCAAAAAAACAAAACTAAAGTTACAGCAATACAAAAACCTTTTATTCTAGGCGTCATTGATGAAATTCAATCGAAAGAATTAAACGAAAAAAGAATCCTAAACATCTACCTACCTGCAGATTATAATGCTGCTGAAGACACCAAATATCCAGTTATCTATTTACTTGATGGTTCTGCCGATGAAGATTTTATACATATTTCTGGTTTAGTTCAATTTAATAGTTTTGAATGGATCAATCAGGTCCCGAAATCAATTGTAGTAGGAATTGCTACAGTAGACCGTAGAAGAGATTTTACATTTCCGACAACAATTCAAAATGACAAAACCCGATTTCCAACTACAGGTCATTCAGATCGATTTATTGCTTTTATCGAAAAAGAATTACAGCCTTTTATTGAGAAAAAATACAAAACAAACGATTCCAAAACCATTATCGGCCAGTCTTTAGGCGGATTATTAGAAACCGAAATGCTGTTAAAAAAACCTTTTCTGTTTAATAAATATGTGATTGTAAGTCCGAGTTTATGGTGGAATAACGGTTCTTTACTCGATTTAGATTCCGAAATATTAAAAGAAAATTTCAATCAAAAAACAGACATTTATATTGCTGTTGGAAAAGAAGGCTTAACGCCAACAGAAATCCCGAGAGTTATGGAAGTTGACGCAAATTTGCTGGCAGAAAAAATAAAAGAATCAAAAAGTAAAAACATCCATGTTTATTTCGATTATTTACCAGAAGAAAACCACGGAACTATTCTTCATCCAGCAGTATCGAACTCATTTAAATTTTTCTATCCTCAAACTAAAAAATAAAAATGAATAATATTGACAAAAATAAACTGGACAATCCTGTCTGGAATTCTTTATCTGAAGAACATGAAAAATTTTGCATTGATTATAATGGGGTTAAATTTTACAATCCCGATTATTGTCCGTTTGGTGGTTTTATAAACCTTGAAGAAACTGAAAAAGCAACCGGCGCTTACGCAGCGTTATCTGAAAATTTCTTTGTCGTTGGAGAAAAACCTAAAATTTCAAGTTCTTTAAAAATTGTTAAAGAATTGGTTTGTCTTCAAATGATTATTCATGAAAAAATTCAACTAAAAATCGACAATGAAATCATCAAACTGACGGATGATTATAAGCACGAATTATTGGATTTGGTCAATTTAGTGCAGCCTGGGTATTTTAAACCAAAAACAACTTCACTGGGAAATTATTACGGAATCTTTGTTGATCAAAAATTAGTTGCTGTCGCAGGTGAACGAATGAAAATGAATGATTTTACAGAAGTCAGCGCTATTATCACACATCCCGATTATACTGGAAAAGGATATGCCAAACAATTGACTGCATATGTTGTAAACCAAATTTTTACAGAAAACAAAACTCCTTTTTTACATGTTGTTGAGAGTAATATTGGTGCAATCAAATTATATGAAAAACTTGGTTTTGTTACCAGAAGAAAAATGAGTTTCTGGAATATTACAAAATACGAAGATTGATACTTTAAAAAATATAGTCCTGATATTATTTATCAGGACTATACTAACTTATCCCAACCACCCTTCTCGATCTAAACTTCTATATTGAATTGCTTCTGCAATATGCGATGAAACTATATTGGGTGCATTATCTAAATCGGCAATCGTTCTGGAGACTTTTAGAATCCTGTCGTAAGCTCGCGCCGAAAGATTTAGTCTTTCCATTGCCGTTTTCAGTAATTCTTTTGAGGGTTCGTCTAAAACACAATATTCTCTAATCAATTTACTGCTCATTTGTGCATTGTAATGAACATTTTCAACAGATTCAAATCGCTTGGTTTGTATTTCTCTTGCTGCGGTTACGCGTTTACGAATCTCTACACTGCTTTCTGCTTTTCGTTCATCTGCCAATTTCTCAAAGGGAACTGGTGTAACTTCAATATGAATGTCTATTCGGTCTAATAATGGACCTGAAATTTTACTCATATAACGCTGCATTTCGTGTGGCGAAGAAGTATTAGGCACACTCGGATCATTAAAAAATCCGCTCGGACTTGGGTTCATACTGGCCACAAGCATAAACGATGAAGGATACGTAATAGTAAACTTGGCACGCGAAATCGTAACTTCTCGGTCTTCCAAAGGCTGACGCATTACCTCTAAAACATCTCGTTTAAATTCTGGCAATTCATCTAAAAACAAGACCCCATTATGTGCCATCGAAATTTCTCCCGGCTGTGGGTAACTGCCGCCGCCAACAAGCGCAACATTAGAAATCGTATGATGCGGACTTCGAAACGGACGCTGATTCATCAACCCAACCTCTTTTAATTTACCTGCAACACTATGAATTTTAGTGGTTTCAAGCGCTTCTCGCAAAGTCATTGGTGGCAAAATACTTGGAACACGTTTTGCAAGCATTGTCTTTCCTGCACCAGGAGGGCCAATCAAAATAATATTATGTCCGCCGGCTGCCGCAATTTCCATACAGCGTTTTATACTTTCCTGTCCGCGAACATCTGAAAAATCAAATTCGGGAAAATCTAAAGTTTTGTAGAATTCAGCACGGGTATCAATAACTGTCGGCTTTAAAGTTCCTTTACCTGCAAAAAAGTCAATGATTTCTTTTAAGTTCTCTACTCCATAAACATCTAAATCAGATACGATGGCAGCTTCTTTTACATTTTGAATAGGAAGAAAAAAGCCTTTGTAACCTTCTTCTTTTGCTTTAATGGCAATTGGTAAAGCACCGCGAATAGGCTGCAGACTTCCGTCTAAAGAAAGTTCACCCATTATAATATAACGTTCAATTTCGGGAGCTTTTATCTGATCTGAGCCTACCAAAATCCCCATGGCGAGGGTCAAATCATACGAAGAACCTTCTTTTCGAAGATCTGCAGGCGCCATATTGATGGTAATTTTTTTTCCTGGCAAACTGAAGCCATTATTTTTAAGCGCGGCTGCGATTCTATAACTGCTTTCTTTTATTGCATTGTCGGGAAGTCCAACTAAATGATAACCAATTCCTTTATCCATATGAACTTCAACAGTAATAGTTGTAGCTTCAACTCCAAAAACAGCACTTCCGTAAACTTTTGTCAACATAAATTAATCTTAAATGAAAAGGTAAAAATATTTAATTATAGACAAAAAATCATTATTTTTGTAAATATTTTATTACTTTTTACTAACTCTTTCAAAATTTATTATTTATATGAATGATCTCGAAAAAATAAAATCCAAACTTGCAAAAAGAGCATCAGGATTTATTACTGGAGGATTTAAGCCAACAAATTCAAATACAGAAAGTTGGATTGGAAGAGTTTATTTATATCGAGAAAATGAAGAAATTCCTGTCGATAATAACGGTGACTTAATGTTACCTTTATTTCAATTATGTTTAAATGAATTACCATTCGTCCCTGATATTCTCACAAATACTAAAATAATAACAGTATTCATTTCTAAAAATATTCCAATGGATCTAACTCCAAATGGAAATCATTGGGTTTTACGAGAATATAAAAATACTAATGAGATAATATTTAAAGATTTAAAAAATGAAAGTTCTCACATTAAACCTTTTCCATTGTCAAATAAATTAATTGAAGAAGATTATCCGGTTTGGGAAGATCGTGAAATTCCAGAAGATATATCAGATAAAATACTTCAACTTGAAGACGAAGGAGTTATAGATTCTTATTATGAAATAATTGAAAACAATTACGGTCATAAACTTGGGGGATATGCTACTTATTGTCAATCAGGAATATATTTTGGAGATGATTACGAATTTGTTTTCCAAATATCTTCTGATGAAAAAGCTAATTTGAATATTGTAGATAATGGTAATATTTATTTAGCAAAAAATAGGAAAACCGAAGAATGGATGTACTATATTGATTTCTATTAAATTTTTAATGGAATATAATTATACGGAAATCGGATTAAGCAAAACTTAATCCGATTTGATTTTTAATTTCCTCCACAATCCTACTCAAATCCAAACTATTTTGATGCGACCAAAGTTTACTTTCAATTTGATTGTTTCGAATGCAATTGTGACATTCTATTATTTCGTGTGAATATCCTTTTCCTAAAGTTGGCAAAGTAAAAGCAGCTTCTTTTTCGTCATTTATAAATAAAGAATATCCGTCGGCAACAAACCAAGGCGAGTTCAATTCAATTCTTCCTATTGATCCGCTTATAGATGCTTTCATATCAGATTCTGAAACTATCGAAGCATGCAAAACCGATTGAGCCGATTCATATTGCAATAGCATAGAAGTCTGTAGATCAATATCATTTTTGTGTTTGATGGCTTTTGCAATTATCTCTTTTGGATTTCCTAATAGTATATAAGAGAGAAATAACGGATAAACTCCAATATCAAATAAAGCTCCGCCACCCAATTCTTTGTCAAAAAGTCTTTTGTTTTCAGTTTCATTGCCGTGAAAAGCAAAATCGGCTTTTATGTAATTTACATCTCCAATTATTCCATTATTTACTTTTTGTAATATATCTTGAATAGACGGAATAAAACGTGTCCAAAACGCTTCCATAAAAAATCTGTTATTTTTCTTAGACGCTTCAATCATTCTTTCTGCATCATTATAAGATAGCGACATTGGTTTTTCGCATATCACATGTTTGCCGTTTTCAAGTGCTTTTATACATAATGCTGCATGCGAGTTATGTGGTGTTGCAATGTAAATAATTTCAACTTCACTGTCCTCAAAAAGTAGATCATAAGAATTATACATTCTTAAAGCACCAAATTTTTCTGCAAATAACTCTGCTTTAGAAATATCTCTTGAAGCAACTGCCGTTAGCTCAGCATCATCTATGAATAATAAATCTGACGCAAACTGGCTTGCAATATTACCCAGCCCAACTATTCCCCATTTAATTTTTCTATCAGCCATTGTATTTTAATCATCAAAATTGTTAAAAAACATTAAAAAACTATTTCGTTTAAAAAACATCAGACGTTTTTAAACAACAAATATCCAATATATCGTAAAAAGTAACAATCAATTAACCCAAAAATTATTAAAAGTCTTAATAAGACGAAAATAAATGTTGATGAATTACAAATTTTAAGTCTGTTTTAACAAATTCATGCAAAATTTAAGGGGTCAAATTTTAAATTTAACAAAAATTAAACATTGAACCCTATTTTTTTAGGGGGTATGAAATCATTTTATACTTTTATAAAAAATTTTAAAACTAAATAACTATGCGAAAAATTATTTTAACTGTGATTCTTATCACTATTTTGGTACTAACCTTTATATCAAACTTTATCATTGCAGATAACCCAATTCCTGCTGAAGCGGTTAAGTTTGACACAGGAGATACAGCTTGGATGATCGTGGCAACTGCATTTGTATTGTTAATGACTCCTGGTTTAGGATTTTTCTACGGAGGAATGGTAGGTAAGAAAAACGTAATTAGTACTATGCTTCAGAGTTTTATGGCAATGGTAATTGTTACTATTTTATGGACTGTCGTTGCTTTCGGATTAGCTTTTGGACCAACTATTGGAGGAATTATTGGAGATCCATCTCATAATTTATTCTTTGAAGGTATTGGAACCAATACTGCATGGAGCCTTGCACCAACAATTCCTTTTATGTTATTCGCATTATTTCAAGCAAAATTTGCCATCATTACTCCTGCTTTAATTACAGGTGCTTTTGCAGAACGTGTACGTTTCTGGGCTTATTTGTTATTCATGGTTTTATTTATATTATTGATATATGCTCCTTTGGCTCACATGACTTGGCATCCTGATGGAGTTTTCTTCAAAATGGGAGTTCTTGATTTCGCTGGTGGAACGGTAGTACACATGAGCGCTGGATGGGCTGCATTGGCTGGAGCAATCTTCTTAGGAAAAAGAAAAGTACAAAAAGTTAATCCTGCTAGAATTACTTACGTATTATTAGGTACGGGTTTACTTTGGTTTGGATGGTTTGGTTTCAATGCTGGATCTGCATTAGGAGCAAATGGTTTAGCTGTACAAGCTTTAGGAACAACTACTGTTGCTGCTGCAGCTGCTGCAATGGCATGGGTTTTCCTTGATAAAATTTTAGGACACAAATTATCTGCTCTTGGTGCTTGTATTGGTGCTGTTGTAGGTCTTGTAGCTATTACGCCTGCTGCTGGTTTCGTTAGTATACCTCACGCAATTTTCATTGGTTTATTCTCTGCAATTGTAAGTAACCTTGTAGTTAGTAAATTCCCTAAAGGAAAAATTGATGATGCTTTAGATGTATTTGCTTGTCACGGTGTTGGTGGTATGGTAGGTATGTTATTAACGGGAGTTTTTGCTTCAAAAGCAATTAACCCAGCTGTTGGAGATAATCAAGGTTTAATCTTTGGAACTCCAACTTTATTCATCAACCAATTAACTGCTCTTGTTGTGGTATCAATCTTTGCTTTTGTTGGCTCTTATATTTTATTCTTTATTGTAAATAAAATTACACCTCTAAGAGTTACTGAAGAAAAAGAAGAATTAGGTTTAGATATTTCTCAACACGGAGAATTCCTATAAGAAATTAATTTTCAACTTTCAATCTTGATAAAAAAAACGCTCTAAGTAATTAGAGCGTTTTTTGTTTGAATTAATTTTTAAGCAATCTAAGAAGTCCTTTAAAGATTTAATTTCACATACATCTTGAGTAAACAAACCCATATGTATGGAACTTTATTTATCTGAATTAATTTCACTACAGGCTAGCAAATTAACAACCTTAATTATTCAACAAAAAAACTCCTTTAAAAAACTTTAATCCGCTTAAATCTTGATCATAAAAAAACGCTCTAATTACTTAGAGCGCTTTTTGTTTTGAATTAATTTCAACCCCAATATATTTTAAATTTTAGTCCCGAAGCCTCGGGATAGATTTGAAATTTTAAAGTCTAAAATCTATTTAAAATTAGAAATACCTTCTTTTAACCATTTTAAATATTCTTCTGTACTAACGTAGCTGATAGTTGGTTTAGTATTATTTAAATTATTTCCTTCTAAATCTGTAATCACATATAGAGGCTGTGTATTGGTTTTATATTTAGAAATCATAAAATCTGTCCATTTATCTCCCGCTGTAATAATTTTATCTCCAGAGGCAGTTGTAAATTGTTCTTCTTTTGGAAGTTCACGTTTGTCATCAACATAAAGTGAAATCAAAACAACATCATTTTTTAGAATTGGTAAAACCGTAGGATCAGACCACACATTGTTTTCCATTTTTCGGCAGTTTACACAAGCGTAACCCGTAAAATCCAGCATTATAGGTTTATTGATTTCTTTCGCGTAAGCTACACCATCCTCATAATCGTGAAAAACCATAATTCCGTGAGGGCCTAATTCTGCTCCTTCTGGCAGCCCTTTTATTGGCTCTCCTGAAACGGCTCCATTTCCTGATCCTCCTACTCCAAATGGACTTTCGCTGTATTGCGGCGGCGGCGGGAATGCACTAATTAATTTTAATGGAGCTCCCCAAAGTCCAGGAATTAAATACATTGTAAACACTAAAGTAAGTAGTCCTAAATATAATCTCCCAACAGAAATATGATTCATTGGGCTATCATGAGGCAATGTAATTTTTCCGAATAAATATAAAGTCAAAGCTCCAAAAATTGCAATCCAGATTGCGATGAAAACTTCTCTTTCTAAGAAATGTAATTGTAAAACTAAATCTGCATTTGATAAAAATTTGAATGCCAAAGCCAATTCTAAAAATCCAAGAACCACTTTTACAGTATTTAACCATCCACCAGATTTTGGTAATGAGTTTAACCATCCTGGGAACATTGCAAATAACATAAACGGTAAAGCTAATGCAGATGAAAATCCTAACATTCCAACAACTGGAGCGATTCCTCCATTTGAAGCTGCTTCAACTAATAAAGTTCCAACAATTGGTCCTGTACAAGAAAAAGATACAATTGCCAAAGCCAAAGCCATGAATAATATTCCGATTATTCCTCCCTTATCCGCCTGCTGATCAGCCTTGTTTGCCCATGAATTTGGAAGCATAATTTCAAAAGCTCCCAAAAATGAAGTTGCAAAAATAACTAAGATCACAAAGAAAATTAGGTTAAACCAGACATCGGTAGACAAAGCATTTAAAGCATCTGCACCAAATATTTTAGTAACGATAAGACCTAAAATTACATAAATAGCAATAATTGAGAGTCCGTAAATCACAGCGTTTCTAATTCCTTTAGCTCTGCTTTTACTTTGCTTAGTAAAGAAACTTACTGTCATTGGGATCATTGGGAAAACACAAGGCGTTAACAATGCTGCAAACCCTGATAAAAACGCAATAAAAAAGATTGACCACAAACTTCTTGCAGGTGTTGGAGCAGGAATTTCTACTGCTTTAACTTCTTTTTCTGCTTTTACAGTTTGATCTTTAGCAGCATTAGTTTCTTTTTGAATAGTATCAACTGCTAAACCAACTACTTTAGTTTCATCTTTTTGAGCTTCTGCCACAACTGGAACTTGATCCATTTTAAAAGTTGATGGAACTGCAATTGAGAACTTTTTGCTCGAATTGATACAAACTTCTTTACAAACCTGAAAATCGAAATCCACATCAACCGTTTTTAAGTTCGGGTTAATGATTTTTATTTCTTGTTCAATATGTGCTTTTCCTTCAAAATAGGTTTCATCTACACCAAATACATCATTAAAAGAAGTTTTCGTTTTTCCTTCTTTTGCTTTTCCTACTAATTCGTAATTACCTTTTTGATTTTTAAAAGCAATTTCCAGAGCAAGAGGTCCGCCTTCTGGAGTAAACTGCGAATACATATGCCAGTCTTTTTCGATAACAGCATCAAAAATTAAGACGGCGTTATTCCCTTTTTTTTCAATTTTTGAAGTCCATTTTACAGGCTCTAGAATTTGAGCGTTACCTTTTGCAAAAGCAAAGAAAAACAACAGCAGTAAAATAGTTTTAGTCCAAATATTTTTTGACAAGCTTGTCTGAAGATTTTGAGTAAAGTTCATTATTGTAGTTCTATTTTTAGTATTTTGTTTGTGGCTTTTTCAATTTTAAAACGTTCATCTTGCCTTATTCCGATAACCCAGACTATTTGGTCATTAGAACATAAAATCCATGTTTTTTCTTTTTCGATCAATGATAACTTTTCATCTTTAAAAAGTTTACTGACTTTTTTTGACTTACCATGCATGCCAAAAGGCTGAAAAACATCGCCTTCTTTCCATTTACGTAATATCAAAGGAAACTGGATTTTATCGACGTCCACAAATATAACTCTATTTGAATCGAATGTTGTGTGACCTACGTTACAAAGGCTTAATTTTATGGGAAAATTAACTTCTGTATCGTTTGAATTAATTTCATATTCTTCTTTTTCTGACAACTCAGAAAGCGGACTCAAAATTAACGTTTCTCTGTTTTTTAGTAATCTGTATTCCTCTGCAAAAACTTGTTTTCCCGATTGTCCTTCGACCAAATCGTAAATATCATTCCAAGCAGAAAAACCAAATTCATTCAGCCATTGATACAAATATGATTTATAATTGGGAAGTTTTTTTAACTGATTTAAATCAAAATGAATATCATCGCCTGCTTCTTTTGCAACTTGCTGATAAATCATAATCGAAGCATCTTCAACCATTTCTTTTGATTCCTGAAGATAGGATTGTGTCTTTTGAAATACATCCAAAAAATTAGGATTGATTTCTTTTAAAACAGGAATTAAATCGTGACGAATTTTATTTCGCAAATATTTAGTTGAAGCATTACTGCTGTCTTCGCGCCATTCTATATTATTTTCTTTCGCATATTTCAGAATTTCTGGTCTGGAAAATGGCAAAAGCGGACGAATGATTTTATCGTTCTGTTCTGGAATTCCCGTTAAACCTTCTAAACCTGTTCCGCGCGTCAAGTTGATTATAAAAGTTTCTAAATTGTCATCTGCGTGATGCGCCGTTAAAATAAAATCAAAGTTTTCTTCTTCCAAAAGTTCATAAAACCAGCTGTATCTAAGTTCCCTTGCTGCAACCTGCGTAGATAATTTATAATCTTTAGCAAAAGCTTCGGTATCAAAGTGAGTCGTAAAAAACGGAATATTATTTTGATCGCAATAGTTTTGAATAAATTCCTGATCGCCAAAACTTTCTAAACCCCGAAGTTGAAAATTACAATGTAAAACTGCGATTTCATAAGGCAATTGATTGAACAAATGCAGTAAAACCATACTGTCTAAGCCACCGCTGACAGCCAGAAAAAGTTTTTTTTCTGCTAAAAAAGGAAACTTGGAAATTATATGATTTTGAAATTTTGAAAACATTTGATAAATGTAAAAAATTAAATTCGTTCTATTTTTAAATGAAATGTTAAGCGGGTATTTTTTCTGCCACGAATTACACAAATTTCCACTAGTTGATTTGCAAACTTTAAAAAATAAAGCCACAGATTAAAGGATTAAAATGATTCTAAATCTGTGTAAATCTTAATAATCTGTGGCAAAAAAAATTTCGTGCAAATTCGGCTAATTCGCGACAATTCCACTTTATTGTAAAACTTCGTGCATTGCCTTAGCTTTTAATAAACATTCTTCATATTCTTTTTCAGGATCGGATAATGATGTAATGGCACTTCCAACCGAAAATGAAATGTATTTATTTTCCTGATTATACAATATACTTCTAATGACCACATTAAAATCAAAATCTCCTGCAGGCGTAAAATATCCAATTGCACCACTGTACAATCCTCTTTTTGTTTCTTCCAGATTTTCAATAATTTCCATGACAGAAATTTTTGGCGCTCCGGTCATGCTTCCCATTGGAAAAGTAGTTTTTAAAACATCTACAGCCGAATATTGAGCATCTAATTTTGAAGTAATCGTAGAAATCATTTGATGTACCTGCAAAAAGGAATAAATACCGCAAAGCTCTTCAACCTCAACCGAACCTTTCTGTGCAGTATGCGACAAATCATTTCTAACCAAATCGGTTATCATGATATTTTCTGCACGTTCTTTTGCATCTGATTCCAAAATAGCTTTGGATTTTTCATCTTCGATCGAATCCAAAAAACGTTTAGAAGTTCCTTTAATAGGCTGAGAAATAATTTTATCTCCCACTTTTTTAATATAACGCTCTGGCGAAGCAGAAAGCAGATAGTGTTTGTAATTTTTAAAGAAAACTGAAAAAGGCGCTTTAGAAATTTCATTCAACTTTTGAAATTTTTCTAACGGATTTATAACGGCATTTTCAGCGTAAAATTCCATACAGAAATTTGCCTCATACATATCTCCAATATGAATATGTTCGAGCATTTTATTTATTTTCTGAATATATAATTCTTTAGAAATACGTTGTTGAATATTCAATTTTTCGTCACTTTCGACTTTCGACTTTCGACTTTGTACTATTCCATCAAAATCTTCTTCAACTTCGTCATCACAAAGCATTAAATATTGAATTTCAAGCTGATTACCTTTTAGGATAAAAAGTTTTTTAGGCTGAAAGAAAAACAAATCAGGAAAATTCAATCCGTCAAAATTCTGGGAATGAAGATTTTCTATATCATTTTTTAGATCATAAGAAAGATAACCAAAAAGCCAGTCTTTAGTATTCTGCTGATATTGTTTTAAATCTTCAAAAGCGTTGTAGTAGTCCGTTTTTAAAGAGGTAAAAGCATCTACCGCCAATAAACAATCAAAATTAGAATATTGCTGCGGATAGGAATTGCTGTCTAAAAAAATAACTTCGCGAAACTGCTGCGCCCAACTTAATAGCTGTTCTTTAAACAGTTCTGGATTTGCAATATTTTTATGAATGGAAACTCTCAAAAATGGGTAAATTTTAAACTTCAAAATTACGACAAAATTCCTTTACTACTAGAACGCAAAAGAAATAATGAAACGATAATAAAAGCAAAGCAAAAGTGTTAAAAAGACTTACTTTTTATAAGAAAAAATTCGTTATATTTGATATACTCTTAGATTAATCCCAAAATTGAATTAGTTTGACTGTAAAATTCTTAAAAAAGAACCACAAAAAATGATTTGTGCTTTTAATTTTTGAGACCTTAGATTGTATCTTTTCCAATAACTTAATTATATTTTTTAACCTTAAAAAATCCTAAGTATTATGAAAATTGCCACAATTATTGTCCGCGTTTTAATTGGTCTTTTGTTACTTTTTGCCTCTATCAGTTACTTTTTTCATTTAATGCCTGAACCAGAAACTACAGGAAATTTTAAAGCTTTTAATGTAGGTTTGATGGCTTCAACTTATTTAATGCCACTTGCTAAATCAATTGAATTGCTGTGTGGAATTGCATTTATAACTGGGCGATATGTAACACTTGCTAATATTTTGATCCTGCCTATTACGGTAAATATTTTGTTTATCAATTATTTTCTTGCTCCAGAAGGTCTGCCAATTGCAGTGTTATTATTCTTAGCCAATTTATTTTTGATTTACAGATATTGGGGTAATTATAAAAGTATTTTCACACCATAAATTATTTTTTAAACTAAAAATAAAACCCGACAGCTATTTAAACTGTCGGGTTCTTTTTTAATTCATTCTATCATGCTTAACCCAAACGAGATCGGTTACTTTGTATCCAATTTCTTGAGCTTTAATTAAATAGTCTGCCTTTATACTTTCTGGAATAGTTTTCTCACGCGAAAGGATCCACATGTATTTTAAACTTTCACCAGCAACAAGCGCATACTTATAGTCGGGGTCAATAGCTACAACATTGTACCCTGAATAAAAAGGACCAAAAAATGAGACTTTCAGCATACCAATATTGTCTTTTTTGACAAATTTAGCTTTCCCGATACTTTGTTCCCATTTGTCTTTTTTGACATTATAGCCCTTATTATCGACTTTTATAGTTTTATCTTCGTTTAAAGAATACTCAGCAGTTACATTGTCCAGATCTCTTTCCCATTTGTAATCTAATCTAGCGATTTCATACCATTTTCCGAGATACTTTTTGCTGTCAAAATTGGTTACAGCTTGTGCTTTTTTCGGAATACCTCCTCCACAAGATGTAAGGGCAATTCCTATTCCTGCTCCAATCAAAATCGGAACTATATATTTACTTTTCATAATGTTATCTTTTAATAATCATAAAGATAGCACCTGAAATACACATCTAATTTACAAAATTATTTTCAATTATTATATTATTACTAAGCGAAAAATAACACATAAAAAAACCGCCAGATTGCTCTGACGGTTTAGTAATATGTTTAACGTAAATTATACGTGTAAAGCTCTATTTTCGGTAGCTGCCAATGCTGCTTCTTTTACCGCTTCCGCGAAAGTTGGGTGCGCATGGCTCATTCTTGAAATATCTTCAGCAGAAGCTTTGAATTCCATTGCAGTAACCGCTTCAGCAATTAAATCTGCTGTACGAGCACCAATCATATGAACTCCTAAAACCTCATCTGTTTTTTCGTCAGCAAGGATTTTTACGAATCCGTCTAAGTCAGCACTTGCTCTTGCACGTCCTAAGGCTTTGAAAGGGAAACTTCCAGATTTATATTTCACTCCAGCAGCTTTCAATTGCTCTTCAGTTTGTCCAACTGCAGCAACTTCCGGCCACGTGTAAACAACACCAGGAATTAAGTTGTAATCGATATGTGGTTTCTGACCAGCTAAAATTTCAGCAACCACTACTCCCTCTTCCTCTGCTTTATGTGCTAACATCGCTCCACGAACAACGTCACCAATTGCATAGATATTTGGAATATTTGTTTGTAAATGATCGTTTACTTCAACTTGTCCTCTGTCTGAAATTTTAACTCCAGCTTTGTCAGCGTTTAATCCGTCTGTGTACGGACGACGAC
>Ga0157370_10002419_pt1 | contig 22505 bp, 28 predicted proteins | sample C35metaG_FD_113463 | JGI IMG/M metagenome (GOLD analysis project Ga0157370, IMG submission 113463) | Corn rhizosphere microbial communities from Kellogg Biological Station, Michigan, USA - C3-5 metaG | ecosystem: Host-associated > Plants > Roots > Rhizosphere > Soil | place: USA: Michigan...
CGCGAAGGCATTATCGGCCCGCCTGACGGCAGCCGTCCGCGCGAAGTTTTGAAGCGGCCGGATTGGCTGGAGGAAGTGGAGAATCAATTAAGATAGAGAGTGATGCTACGTCGCATTATATTTCTCCTAGCCTTGACGGCGATGGCTTACGCTGGCCTTCCGCCGGGACGCCTCTTGCCGGATGTGCCTATTTCAGGAGCACGCGGCAAGAAGCTGGATCTCAAAGTGTTTCGTGGCAAGGCGCTGGTGCTGGTTCTAATTTCGACCACGTGCAAGCACTGCGCCGACGTCTTAGACGTTCTGAAAAAACTCCAGATGGAACAGGGCCCGCGCGGCTTGCGCGTGGTGGCCGCTGCGGGCGATGAAAACGCGGCCGCCGTGGTCGGTCCGTATGCTTCTCAGCACGAGCTTAACTTTCCTATAGGCTACGTCGATCGGGCCGAGCTGATGAAGCTGGCGAATATAACGCCCAAGGACCGTCCTTTCGTTCCCATCGTGATGTTCATTGACGCCAAGGGCTTTGTGCGAGTTCAAATGTTCGGCAACGACCCGCTGCTTGAAAAACCGGAACGCATCCTCCGTGATACCGTGCGCGAGCTTTTGAAAGAGCCCGGGATCATAGTCACCACCAGCAAGAAGTAGCGCCGCCGCCCTCTACAAATCGAATTTAATTCCTTGCGCCAGTGGGAGGTCGCCGGACCAGTTCACCGTGACCGTCTGGCGGCGCATGTAAGCTTTCCAGGCGTCGCTGCCGGATTCGCGGCCGCCGCCGGTTTCCTTCTCGCCTCCAAAGGCGCCTCCGATTTCGGCGCCGCTGGTGCCGATATTGACGTTGGCGATACCGCAGTCGCTGCCGCGCGCGCTGAGAAAGGTCTCGGAGGAATTCAAGTTGGAGGTGAAGATTGCCGACGACAACCCTTGCGGCACATCGTTATGCCAGGCGATAGCCTGATCCAGCGTTTCGAATTCCAGCAGATAAAGAATGGGCGCGAAGATTTCCTCCCTCAGAATCGCCATGTTCGGGTGAGCGCGAACCAGGGTTGGCTCGACGAAGCACTCATGCAGCGCGCGGCCACCGCAAAGCACCTCCCCTCCCTGCTCGCGAATTCGCTCCAGTCCCCGCAGCATATTGACGACGGCATCGCGATCGATCAGCGGGCCCATCAATGTGCCGGGGTCGCGCGGATCGCCGATACGAATCTGCTGGTATACGGCCAGCAGACGTTCCGTGATCCGGGGCGCGATGCCCTTCTGCAGGAACAGCCGCCGCAATGACGTACAGCGCTGACCCGCCGTACCAACCGCGCCGAACAACACCGCACGAACCACCAGATCGGGATCGGCGTCATCCATCACAATGGCGCCATTGTTGCCGCCGAGTTCGAGCAGGCTTCGGCGCAGGCCTGCCGCTATGACGGGAGCGATGTGCTTGCCCATGCGCGTCGAGCCGGTGGCGCTGATCAGAGGCACCCGCGGGTCGTGGATCAGGCGGTCACCCACCACTTCGTCGCGCCCGATCACCAGGTTTAACACGCCTTGCCATCCGCGGCGCTCCAACACCCGATTGCAAATGTGCTGCACGGCAACAGCAGTGAGCGGCGTCTTAGGCGAAGGCTTCCACACAACGGTGTCGCCGCAGACCATCGCGATCAACGCGTTCCAGCTCCACACCGCCACTGGAAAGTTAAAGGCGCTGATGACGCCCACTACGCCCAGCGGATGCCACTGTTCGAACATGCGGTGCCCTACGCGCTCGCTGTGCATCGAGAGGCCGTAGAGTTGCCGAGACAGGCCCGTGGCGAAGTCGGCGATATCGATCATCTCCTGCACTTCACCTTTGCCTTCGGCCAGAATCTTGCCCATCTCGAGAGTCACCAGGGTGCCGAGTTCGTCCTTGGCCCCGCGCAGTTCCTCGCCGATTTCACGTACGACGTCGCCGCGCTGCGGTGCGGGAAGCTGGCGCCACCGTTCGAAGGTCTTGGTGGCGGCCCATAAGACCTCGTCGTAGTCTTCCTCAGCCGCCAGACGAACGCGGGCCAGTTCGCTTCCGTCACTAGGATTGAACGATGCCAACTCGCCGCCACCGGGATTTTCGATCCAGGTTTGACCGCAGGCTCCGGAGTGGTTCCTACCGAGAATCTGATCGAGCAGCTTCATAGAGCCAATGTCGCAAACCCGGAGGGTCCGGTGGCGAAGGTGTGTCCAAGAGCGCCGGCCGCGGCCCGCAAGCGCGCGGCAACCTCGTCTTGAAACCCTGGATCGAACCATTCCGATTGATGGTTCGCCGCACTCACGCGGACCCCGGCACCGCGGGTAGTGGCGCCGTGGGGCTTGGCGCCGCGCGTGTGCAAGGGATCGCCAATCAAGTCGCGGCCGCTGGCTTCTAGGGCCCGATAAACCAGCTCTTCGGGATCGCAGGGCAGCAGAGGAGCCAGGGTCGCATAAGTCTCGATGCCGGCGTCGCGCAGCGTTCGGATCACATCCAGCCGTTCGGCAATCGGGGCGCAGTGCGGTTCATAGAGCCTGCGTATCGCGTCACGATTGGTCGTGATCGAAAAGCTCACGCGCAGCGTGGTGCGCCGCCCGAGCGCACGCAGCCGATCGATATCGCGCAGAATCAACGGTCCTCGTGTTTGTAAAACGAACACGCGCGGCGGCGCTGGCGTTTCGAGCAGCATATCCAGAATCAGCGGCATCATCCGCTCGCGTTCCTCGGCGGGCTGATACGGGTCGACCATGGGCGAACAATAGATGCGCTGTTGCACGCGTACTTCGCGACGCAGCAAATCCGCCGCATTGCTCTTAAATGTCGTGAACTGTCCCCAGCGCTGCCAGTCCTCCGGCTTCAGGCCGCCCTGGATGCGCAGGGTCGGCACGTAGCAATAGGTGCAGCCGAAAGTGCAGTTGCGCGCAGGGGTCAGGGAATGCGTGAATCCGGCCGCGGCGATGAAACCGGTGGTCGGACTCAGAATGCTTCGTGCGACTACTCCGTCGCGGATTTCGATTCGACCAGCTTGCACACATCTTCCACAAACTGTTCCAGCGGCTTCACGCCCATATCGGCGTGCTTGCGGTGGCGTACCGAGACGGTGCCGGCTTCGGCCTCGCGGTCGCCCACCACCAGCATGTAGGGCACCTTCTGCAACTGCGATTCACGAATTTTGAGGTTGACCTTTTCCTTGCGATCATCCAAATGCGAGCGCAAGCCGGCCGCTTCCAGGCGCGCGTGCACTTTCTTCGCATAGTCGAGCTGGCGGTCCGTAATGGGCATCACCACCACCTGCACCGGAGCCAGCCACACCGGAAACGCGCCGGCGTAGTGCTCGACCAGGGTGCCGAAGAAACGCTCGATGCTTCCATAGAGCGCGCGGTGCACCATGAGCGGTTGATGCCGGTTCCCGTCGTCGCCGACGTACTCGAGACCGAAGCGCTGCGGCAGGGTGAAATCGAATTGCACTGTTGAGAGCTGCCACTTACGACCCAGCGCATCAAGCAGCTTGACGTCGATCTTAGGTCCGTAGAACGCGGCTTCGTCGGGTATCACGGGAGCTTTAATCCCGAGGCGGTCGACTGCGCGTTGCAAGGCGTTTTCAGCCAGCGCCCACAAGTCCGGCGCGCCGTCGTACTTTCCGCTTTTGCCGCCGTCCCACGTAGAAATCTCGGCTTCGTATTGCTCAAAGCCGAAAGTCTTGAGCGTATCGAGAGCGAACTCCAGACAGCTCACCACTTCGTCTTCGATCTGCTCCGGCGTGCAGAAAATATGGGCGTCATCCTGCGTGAAACCGCGCACACGCAGCAAGCCATGCATGGTTCCACTGCGCTCGTAGCGGTAGACCGTCCCAAGCTCGCCCAGGCGCACCGGCAGTTCGCGATAGCTGCGCAGACGGTCGCGATAAATCAGGATGTGACCGGGGCAATTCATCGGCTTCAGCCGGTATTCGGCGTCATCGAGCTCCATGCCCGCGAACATGTTTTCGGCGTAATGGCTCAAATGGCCCGAAGTCCTCCACAGATCCGCGCGCATCACGTGCGGGGTGTAGACCAGGTCATAACCGCGCGCCAGATATTGATCGCGCATCCAGTCTTCGATGATCTTGCGGACGCGCGCGCCTTTGGGATGGAAGAAGATCAGCCCGGGGCCGGCGAGTTCCTGGATGCTGAAGAGATCCAGTTCCTGGCCGAGCTTGCGGTGATCACGCTTCTTGGCCTCTTCGAGTTTGGCGAGATATTCATCCAGCTCTTTCTTGGTAAAAAACGAAGTCCCATAAATGCGCTGCAATTGCGCATTCTTCTCGTTTCCCTTCCAGTAAGCGCCGGCGATCGAGAGCAGCTTGAAAGCCTTGATCTTTTTGGTGGACGGCACATGCGGGCCGCGGCAGAAATCGATGAAATGCGATCCCAGCGAGTATTCGGAAAAGACGGCGTCGGCTTTTTCAGTGATGAGCTCGCACTTCATGGGCTGATCGCCGTAGAGCTTCAGCCCCTCCTGCTTGTCCATATACTTGCGCTCGTAGGGCAGGTCCTGCGCCTGCATCTCCCACATCTTCTTCTCGATTTTTTCGAGGTCTTCCGGGGAGAAGGCTTCCGGCCGCTGGAAGTCGTAATAAAAGCCGTTATCGATCGCGGGACCGACGCCGAGCTTGGTTTCCGGGTAGAGTTCCAGGACCGCGGCGGCGAGCAGGTGCGCGGTCGAATGGCGATACACTTCGAGCGCTTCCGGATTCTTTGGGGTTAGGATTTGCACGGTCGAATCCGCTTCCAATGGGCGATTCAAATCCCAAAGGTCGCCATTGACTTTGGCAACCAGGGCGTCATCGGCCAGCCGCGGGCTGATAGAACGCGCAACGTCGATCGGGGCTGCGCCCGCGGGGACACTTTGGACACTTCCATCGGGAAGGGTGACCTGAAGATTACTCATTGATACTTTCCAGGTTACCAAACGAACCCAAACGGCCCGATGTGGGAGGCGCCCTCTGTGTTGCTCTAGTGACCCGTTGGTATATTTAGCCCGTTGGTATATTAGCCCGCTGGTATATTAGATGGAGAGGTTCTGGTTGACCCCCACTCCTAATCCCGTGGCTTTCGACGAATCGAATCTGGTGGCGCGCGCGCAGGCCGGGTCGCCGGAAGCCTTCGCCGCGTTGGTGGCGGAGTACAGCCGCAAGATCTATCGCGTCGCCAAGAACATCACCCAGAACGACGAGGACGCCGAGGATGTGCTGCAGGAAACCTTCCTCAAGGCCTACGAGCACTTGGCCGGCTTCCAAGGGAATTCCAAGTTTTACACCTGGATCGTGCGCATCGCCGTCAACGAATCGCTGATGAAACTGCGCAAGCGCAAGGGCAACCGCTTCGTATCCCTGGACGAACCTATCGAAACAGGCGAAGAAGAGGTGAAACGGGAGATCGCGGTATGGGAAGACAATCCGGAGCAGCGCTACTCCCGCGATGAAATGCAGACGATTCTAGACGAGGCGGTGGAGAGCTTAAAACCAGATTTCCGCACCGTCTTCACGCTGCGCGACATCGAAGAATTGAGTACGGAGGATACTGCCGAGGCCCTCGGGATTTCGGTACCGGCGGTTAAGAGCAGATTGTTGCGGGCGCGTTTGGCGCTCCGGGAAAAACTGACCCGCCAGTTCAAGCGGAAAGGGGGCGACTTACTTGGTTACCTGTAAACAGTTTCTTCAGGAACTGAATGATTATCTCGACCCGAATGTAGACGCCGCACTCAAGGCTAATCTGGAAGCGCACGTGAACAAATGCCCCAACTGCTTCGTAATTGTCGATACCACTATGAAGACCCTGCAGGTTTACAAAGGAATGGAACCGCAGGCGCTTCCCGAGGACGTACAATCGCGGTTGTGGAAGGCAATTGAGCTCAAAATGGCCGAGCGGCCCAAGAGCTGACGCTGCCCTGATCTCGCTTATTTGGCTTCGAGCTGGGGCTGCAGGTTGCCCATGATCTTCTCGAACTTGGCGCGCTGCTCTTCGTCTAGGATCTGCATAATTCGAGTTTTGCCGGTAGAACGAACATCGTCCAGCTGATCCTGCAGGCTTTGATAATACTCACGGTAGTCATCGAGGACCATCGCGATTTTATCGGTCTGATCCCCCGAAAGATTCAACTCGGTCTTGAACCTTTGCACCAGCGCGTCGGTCGAAGCCTTGTGGGCCGCGGGGGGAGTTGACGCGGCGGAAACAGTGCGATGCAGTCTGTCGTGAAGCCCCATCTGCATGGTCAGGGCGCCAACCGCGGCTCCCGCGAGAAATACCAGGGCCAGCGTTCCGATTATCTTGGGGTTTTTGCCCGCTGGTGCCATTGGCGTTATTGCTCCTGGTACGAGACTAAGTCCGCCAGGACGGCGTCCTCGGAAGACTGGCCCGCCGAAGACTGCCCTACTTGCGTAATGACGCGCGCCGGGCCATCTTCACCGGCTACGATTAGTTGCTGCTCCATTTGTCCAGCCAACGGCTGCTGCACCGCGAGCATGGGATCCTCAGCCGAGCGCTCGGAGGTCACCAGGTACACGCCCACTAGCAGAGCCAGGGCCATCGATGCTACTGCGATGCGGCGTCCGAACGCAGATTCGATGAATAGATTCCAGATCGATATCGGGCCATCGGCTTCGATGCGTTCCATCACACGCGCGTAGAAGCCGGCCCGTGGTTCCGCCGCAAAACCTTCGGGGGCACGCAATTCGCGAATGAGAGCGGTCTGTTCCCGCATGCCGCGCACCTCGCTGCGGCACTCTTCACAGTGGGACAAGTGTTCCCTTTGCGAGGCTGCCCGCACGTCCTCGGCCAGTACGTCCTCGATTTGATCCCGAATCTCGCGATGCATCGTTCTTCCCTCAGTCACTCTGTACAGAACAACCAATTCACCATCGGCCGCTCCTGCGGGTCTATGCCCGCTTCGAGCTCCCGGCGCGACGTTAGCGCGCCCGGGTCAATCGCCCGGCCGCCTTCAATAGCTTCTGGCGGGTCCGAAATAGTTTAACCTTAATAGTATTCTCATTCAACCCGGTCATGCCGGCCAGTTCTTCCACCGAATGTCCTTCCACTTCCTTCATCAAAATCAGGGTACGCTCTTCTTCGGAAACCTTGGACAGAAGCTTTAGGATCAGGTCGCGCTGAGCGAGCCTGGTATCGGCGGGAACCGCGCTGTCAACAGCCGGCTCGGAGGCTTCCATGCGCTGCGCGTCTTCCTGCGAGAAGTCGCTCTCATAAACTAGCTTGCGCACGCGTTTCTTACGCAAGTAGTCGTAGCATTCGTTAACCGTGATTTTATAAATCCAGGTCAGCAGCGAGCTGCGGAAATCGAAACTTTTTAGCGAGAAGTAGACCTTGGCGAAAACCTGCTGTGCGATGTCTTCGGCGTCATTGCGGTTCCGCAAGATGCCATAGATGATCGAAAACACTTTGGACTGGTAGCGTTCGACGACCTCCCGGAACGCCATTTCATCGCGGGCCTGGACGCGGCGGACCAGCGCCGCTTCTTCGCTGTTTTTGTGATCCACTCGGGGCCTCGCCCGGGTTCCCTCACCAGCTATCGGAAAGGGGAGAATTCCAATTGAGCCGTCCATAGCCTCTTCGTCCCTCGCTATTGGGTCCGACGCAGGCGGTCCGGTTTAAGTTACGGTAAAGATAAATCTTGGATTTGCGATCCAGAACCCGGATTGCTGAATCCTTGGCTCTTCGGCCAGCATCATGTACAATTGAGAGTGAGGCCTAACACACATGGTACAACTAACGGAAACCGCTGTAAGCAAAGTTAAAGAGATTCTGGATACTCAGGAGCCTAAGCCGGCGGGTCTGCGTATCTCGGTGGTAGGCGGCGGCTGCTCCGGGTTCAGCTACTCCATGGCTTTCGAGAACACCCCGGGTATATTAGATAAAACCTACAAGTATGGTGACTTGCAGCTTTTTATCGATCAGGCAAGCCTCCTGTACCTGGACGGCGTTCAGGTGGATTACGTCGAAACGCTCGAAGGCTCCGGCTTCAAGTTCAATAACCCGAACGTGAAGTCAACCTGCGGCTGCGGTAGCTCCTTCAGCGCGTAAACGCATCTCGCAGCCTACTGCGCAGCTTCAAATCGGAATTTCAAGAGCGTCCCGAAGGGGACGCTCTTTGTGTTTTCGAAGAGGATCGAATTTAGCTCTTCTTGCGACGGCGGTAGATCAGGCCCAGTCCCAGGAAACCAACCGCCATCGTCGAAAAGGTCATTGGCTCCGGTAGGCTTACCGTTGATGTGTAGGTAGCCAGGACGGAGTCGGTGAATCCGTTTTCCGAATGAATCGCTGCGAGGATACCCGTAATCGTGCCCGGAATGTAGTTCTGGGAAGTGAAATCAACCACAGTCTGGGTAGTCCCGCCCGTCGCGTTGTACGCGATTCCGCCGCCGTGTAAAAAAAGTAACACTTCATTGGCCGAGATCTGGACCAGCGTAATCGGGGAGGTGGCGGACGGCGTGCAACTGGTATGTAAATCGTTTGCGAAACATGGTGCAAGTGTTCCGAATCCCGGGTCCATCTCTTGCAGATCAAACAGGATGGCACCCGTTACGGGGCCGTTAAATGTAACCCAGTCAGTGATGTTGACAGCCACGGTTGGGGGACCGGGGAGATTACCTTGCGTAACGCTAGTGGTGCCCATATAGGAGCCCGTGTCCGGTCCTGTACTGGCAAAGTTCGAAAAAGAGATTCCCGCGCTGTCGATAAGAATCGTTCCGGTTGCGTGAGCCACGCCCGGCCCAATGGGCGTAGCAAAAGCAGATCCGGAGAATAGTGCCAACACCCCTAGGCCGAGACTCAACTTTCTGAATTTGCCCATTTTATTATTCCCTCCAGCGTCAAGTCAGTCTGGGCCCGAGGATATCATCACACTTTTAATGCGCTTATTCAACGAATCATTTCGAAACAGAAAAAGGGCGCAGCTTTCGCTGCGCCCTTTGATAAACTTCGTCGAAGGAGGATGGAATTTAGCTCTTTTTGCGGCGACGTGAGATCAAGCTGAGACCCAGCAGACCAACACCCATCATCGAGAGAGTCATCGGTTCCGGGACGGCGGAGGTCGATGTGTAGGTCGCCGAAACGGAGTCCGTGAAACCTTGTCCGGAAGTAACTGCGGCAAGGATACCAGCGATCGTGCCCGGCAGATTGTTCTGCGAAGTGAAGCTGACCACGGTCGAGGTGCTGCCCGAGCCGCTCGTACCGGTGTAGGCAATCCCACTACCGCTCAAGGAGATGGATACCTGGTTTGCCGAGATCTGCGTCAACGTGATTCCAGAGGTAGCGGAGGGAGTGCATGTGCTGCCAATCGCATTTGAGGTGCAGCCCGCCGCAGTTCCGAAACCGGCGTTGAGGGTTTTCAGATCGAACATGATTGTGCCCGATGGAGTCGTGAATGAGGCCCAATTAGTCAGATTGGGAGTCAGCGTGGGAGCGCCAACGAGGTTACCTTGGGTAACGGTAGTGGTTCCTGTGTAGGAGCCCGTATCGGGTCCAGGGCTGGTGAAGTTGGAAAAAAAGATTCCCATGCTATTAACAACAACCGTTCCAGAGGTGTTGGCCTCGCCCGAGCCGATAGCTGTGGCGAAAGCAGACCCTGAAATTAACACCAACGCACCTACTACGCCGGCGACCCTCCGTCCTACTGGCGAACTATTGAATTTTTTCATTTTTTTATTTTTTCTCCTCCGTCTCAGTTCATTAGGGATTTGCTCCCGGGTTCAAGTATGCCATCGCCTCTAGGGCTTGTCTAGGAGAATAAAAGGCGAAAATAGACCGTTTCGTACCGTAGATTACTAGTACTTACCTTAGTCCAGAGCCTTCCGATGTCTCTTCGGCATTTTCAATGACTTCTGCGGCTCGGACTACCCCTCCAGCCGCTCGGATTGCGGCAGCCATCCCTAGGGCTTTAACACTATAGGCAGCGACAGCCCTTACCTTCCTGATCTCAGTGCGTAGCCGATCGGGGGATACGCGAGACAGAGGCACAATTTCTCCCGCCCCGATGCGCTTCACACGCACGGCAATGGCAGGCTGCTCATAGGTAAGTGGTACTAGTACCATAGGTACGCCGCAACTGAGGGAATCCAACACGGTGTTGAGACCTCCATGGCTTACCGTCAGGCTGGCTTTCTCCAGTAACTCCAACTGGGGTGCATAGGCGGCCGCGATTACATTTTCCGGCAGCGGACCCAGCGATTCCGCGCTGCGGCCGGCAATAACCAGCTGAACGTCGAGGCCTTCGCAGGCCTGGATGAAGCATTGGAATAGGTTCGTTTTTAGGTTCTGCAAGGTCCCTAGCGACGCATAAATTAAAGGCCGCCCGTCCAGCCGCTCCCATGGGAACTCCACTTTATGCCGCTCAGGGTTGCGCAACGGACCCACATAGTGAAAACAGGAGGGCAGGAACTTGCGCGGAAAATCGAACTCGCGGGGCTGCTGGCTGATCTGTGCCAACCGCGAGTAGGAGTCTTCGGAGCCTTGGTGCGGCGGTAGTTTCCAGCGCCTCCGGTAGTCCGCCAGCACGCCGCGCACTGGGGCAAGAATGCGGTCGGAAACCGCATACCCGAGCCGGTTCCGCATCCTCGCCAAAACCGACTCCTGGTAGTTCCAAGGCGAAAACGGAGGCGGCACATCCGGCTCGCGATTGAGCGCCAGCGCGTTGCAGAGCGTTACGAAGGGAATGCCGAGGTGCTCTGCCACGCTGCCGCCTGCAGGTTCGGTTTGGTCCACTAGAAGCATGTCCACGCGGGCATCATGAATGGCCTGGGGAGCATCCCGGCATATCATTTCCGTAGTCTTGGCGATGGCCCGGACGGTGAAGCGCAATGCCGCAAGGCCCGACAGTCGACCCAGCTCGGCTAACGATTGCGCAAGAGAGCCGACCGGATAATCGCGCTCACCGAGGGGGACAAAATCGACTTGTTCCGAGCGCACGCCCATCGCCAGGTCGGCCATATGAAACACGGTAACGCGGTGGCCGCGCCGTTGCAGCTCCCGCGCCAGAGCCAGAAGCGGATTGAGGTGACCGCGGACGGGCGGGCAAATGATGCCGTAGTGTTTCAATTAGTGTTTCAATTATGGTGCGAGGGCACTGGCGACGGTGGATAAAGGTCGGCGCTCCGTTTCCTGCGAACCGCGGTTTTCCCGGTAGCGTACAAACGCCGTAGCGACCATGGCAGGCTCGGGCTGGTGATTTCCCGGTACCCGGCGGTTTCCGGCAGGCTGGCAATCAGACGCCGGTAAGCCAAATCCAGATTGTGATAAGGAATCCCCGGGAAATAGTGATGCAACGCGTGGTAGCGCAATCCCACCGGCGCCCACAGTTCGGTCCAAGACGCGCCCGGCGTGTCGATCGAGTCCACTAACTGGGCGGCACGGTCAAGGGGCACACCGGTGCTTTCATAGCGGTGCGCTCCTAGCGTCCGCAGAGCATTGCACACGCTTACGAAGGCGTTGACCGCGTACCAGACAGCGATCGCTTTCCAAGCCAGATGATGGCTCCAGGCCGACCCCAACGCGGTAATCCAAATCAACAGAACCGCGATCTCTCCATACTTCACCTTGGCGGTCAGCTGCGCTGAGTTCTCTCTTCGATAAGCCGGATTCATCGAGAGCGAAGAAGCCCGCGTGACCAGCCAGTCATGGAAACGCGGCCAGCACAGACCCACCGGCGCAAGCAGGAGGAAACGAACCAGGAACGCCAAGGGGAGCAGAAGACTGTGCATTAAGAAGACCACGGTCATCCGGTGGGAGCTTCCGAAAGGTAGATACTCGGGATCCTGGTCCGTGCCGTAGGTGGCCAAATTATGATGGCTGGGATGAACCCCCACGTAAACGAATGACGGCAGCAACAGCGGGATTCCGAAAACCAAATTCCAGACCGTCTCAAAACCTGGAAGACAGCGCCGCCGCAAATGACTAATCTCGTGGACAAAACACAGGCCCCGGTAAAGCGCGAGCGCTGCGACTCCGATTGCCACGCCCATGCGGATGGAGAAGGGCCGGGCCATTAACGCCATTCCAAACGCGATCCATCCGACGGCTGCGGTGACGGCCAGGTCGCTCCAGTAGATCGCTGGGCGGGGCTGGTGAAGATCCCGTACCAATCGGAACGCGTCCCGGTGATGATTGACAGCCGCTTGCATTTCCCTGGATTCCTTTACGTCATCTGATAGCGCCCCGGCGCGAGCACGCCATTGGGATCTATCGCGTTCTTAATCGTCCGCAGCAAACCGCCGTATCCGTCATCGCTGCTCAATTCGCTCATCGCCTGAATCCCTAGCCGGTAGGAGTAATATCCGTGCTCGGTCAAGACTCCCAGCAGGTGCTTATAGCAGGCCATGGCCTGTTCGTCTTGCCCGGGTTCGTTCCGGTCATAAGAAATTGAAACGACGCAGCAGACGGAACGCTCCGTGATCAGCGTCAGCGAAATGCCCGGTTCAAACCCATACCCTAGCAACACCTCGCTTGCAAGGTGAGCCATGCGAGCTACATGCTCTCCTTCCATGGGCGCCACGGGTGCGCACCATAACAATCCGCAACCGTCGCGGTCGGGGTTCATTTGGGAAGGAGGCGGAGTTTTCTTGCGCCAGTAGCAACTGGCCATGGGATGTCCGGTTGGAATCCCTTTCAGAAGTCCGTAAACCGGACGTACCAACTCCAGGGTGCGCCGCAGATCCCACCCCGTCAGAAGTTGATAAGGTCTGGCGAACCGCGACGCGAGGCCCAGCATTCTGTCGTCGAGGAATTGCAGCCGCTCTACTTTGCCCTTTAGCGCTTGGCGCATCAGACGGCGTGCCTCGGCGACCTGCCGGCGGGTGCCGTACAAACCGCCTGAAGCGCTCCATGCCCCGAACTTAAGCCGGCGGCGGAGCTCCAGCATTACATCGGCCCGCAGCGGCACTCTGCCCCCGGTCTCTTGCCACGGATATTGCTGAAGACCCGCGAGGACCTTATAGTCGTTGGCGATGTGAATGGTACTGCGCAGCGCGCCACTGAGCCGTAGCGGCCGCAGCGCTTCAATCAGAGGTGCGAGCTGACGATCCTCGCCGCACTGAAAAAAGAAAGCCTGAAAATAGGAAGGCGCGGGCATCAGCCAAATGGTCATGCGCGTCACGATCCCCAGGTTCGACTGTGAAAAAAGACCGTCCAGGGTAGGCCCGACGCCCCATTTATAAACCGCGGCGGTTTGAGAATTTGGAAAACGGGCAAAACCCGTCTGAGCCATCTCGCCGCTTGGAAGAACCACCTCGAAGCCGCACACCTGCGCAAAGTGGTCTCCGTAGGGCGTGTGTCCGAAACCGCGTTCCATCACGTTTCCGATGAGGCTGCAGTCCGGACCAGCGCCGGTCGCGTCGAGCCAAAGTCCCGATTTGCGAGCCTGAAGAAACTCATGAAGTTGCCCCTGAGTGACGCCCGGCTCAACTGTCACATAGGCCAGTTCCTCGCTGAAATCGACAATCTGATTCAGCCGGCCAAGATCGAGCAAAACGCTCGAACTGGCCACGGGAACTGAAGACCCATATCCCCAGTTCTTCCCGCTGCTGATGGGATAGACCGGAATCCGGAAACGGTTCGCGATACGAAGGCACTCCTGGATTTGGCTGGTATTGGCAGGCCGAAGAATCGCCGGGACAGACTGGGTCGTCGAGAACGTGGCAGTTTCCGCAGCCGCCAGGCGGGCAGGGTCCACAATGGTGTGATCAGCGCCCAGGACCGCAGTCCATTGTTCCAGCGCGTGTTCAAACCGAGTGGCGGTGTCTTGGGTTATCGACTGCAATTTTGCCCAGTGTAGCATCCTCGGATACCGCCGCTTCACGTCTTCAATGACGGGTCTAGCGTTCCGCTTCGGCCAGTTCAGCTGGCTGCATGACGCGCTCCGAATGGCCGCCGATGGCTACGTGGAGGCGAAGCAAGTCGGAAGCGCAGGTATTCGTGGGAGCGCCCAATACCACAGGAACGTGATAGAGCACCTCCCGGCAGTCGCTAATCCAGCCCGAGTAGCGCTGGTTCGGCGACTCGGAATCGAAGCTTAGAAGTTCCATTTCGCAGGCATACTGCGCATCGTAATAGGACGCGACTTCGACTCCATTCGCACGTAGCGGCCTTCCGCCCATGCGCCTCAGGATGGAGGAGGAATGATGCCGGGTGGTTGCGCTGCTCAACCCTACGGCGCCTCCCCGCACCTGGGAGAGTGCATAAACCGTCAACAGTGTGCGAATCGCCTCCGTCGTGCACCGCAGGGACTCGCAGACTGCCCACCCTCCTAGCTCCACATACCAAACTCCACGGCGACGGGCGCATTCTAGTTCAGTTTCGACCGCTTCCCGCACCCGCGTCCCAAGCTCCGCCGATCGAGCTATGCCCGAGCTGGCAACGGAAAGTTCCGAAAATCTTACGCTAGGCTCATGCGCGAAGTAGCGAATGCAGGCGATGACTTCTTGGTTTTCATCTACCGTCAGAAGATGCCACGCCTGATCGTCGGCGGCCTGAATGTGCCGGTCATCAGCAGAGAGATCGAAGGGTTGAATGGCCCCGTCTCGTACGTAGATTCGACCTCTGAGCCTCTGCGCTTCGGCCAGCAGCCGGTGGTGCCGCGACGGATCGACTAGTGCTTGATCGAATTGTGATGCGGCGCTTTGACTGGGAGCAAGCAAGACGAACTGTCTGCCTGATTGGCCCGCACCACATCTTATTTTCATCGGAACTCTGCCCCCGATAGTAGAATCGGCCGGGCTCTGAAACTGACTATCGGCAGAACACGCCCTTCGGCCTGTACAGTGCGCTTAATTAAACACAGGGATAAACATTAGTACAAATGGCCTAGTGAGCCCCCGCAGTCGGGTTCGATCTGAAACTAAAGGGTTTATAACGGGCCGATGAACACCCAACAAGATAACTCGGATAATAATGCTGAATCCAGGCCTAACATCCGAATTGAGAAGGAGGGGGCCGAGCGGATCTCAAAAACCTTAGGGCATGCTAGGAATTTACGGCTAGAACAAGCGCAGCAACTGGGATCACGGTAGGATATTGGTTCAAGAACCAGGCGCCTCAACGCTGGGTGGGGACTGAATGCGGCTGAAACGAATTCATTGGTTTGAGTTTCACGATCTCGCATGGTTTCCTGCGACGTTCCGGGACGCGTTGACGGACTGGCTTCGCGTCCTGTGGCACCGGATTGACGCATATCAGGCAATCGCACCCATACTGGCGGAAATGCTGCAGGAATCCCACGCAGCGCAAATTGTAGATCTGTGTTCAGGAGCCAGCGGTCCACTGTTGGGAATTCAGCGGGAGTTTGAGGCTGCCGGCTGGGACTTCAGTGCCATCGTCACCGACAAATTTCCTAATGTGAACAGTATGAATGAATTGCGAAGCAAAAGCGGAGGCTTAATCCATGCGCGGCCGATTTCTGTCGACGCCGCCGCAGTGCCACGCGACCTTACCGGTCTCCGGACCTTGTTCAACTCGTTTCACCATTTTCAGCCCCCTCAAGCCCAACAGATTCTGAAGGACGCCTATGAGGCGCGACAACCTATTGGAATTTTCGAAATCCCCAACCGAACGTTTAGAGGAGTGAGTTTCAGTTTCATTGCCACCTTCGTGGGGGTTCTTCTACTCACGCCGACGATGCGCCCACAGCGGCCGGCGTGGTGGATATTCACCTACCTGTTGCCTATCATCCCTTTCACCGTAGCCTGGGACGGATGGGTATCCCATTTGCGGGCGTACACACCCGAGGAACTATTGCAGATGACCTGCGAACTCTCGGACTCATACCGCTGGGAAACACGGAGCTTGAAAATTCAAAATGACCAGTTCACGATCACCTGCCTCCTTGGCGTACCCGAATGTCATTGAAAACTGCGGCTCAGAATCGTCTCAGAAAGAGTTACCGCCCCACCTGGTAAAGACGACCGGTTGCCGCGCTTTCCTCCATGTTGTTTGGATTATAAGTCCTGCAATCAGCCCCATTGACATGTGGTACATCACGTGCTAGGCTTTCGCTTCCGAGCATTCCAATAAGATCTCGAGACCAGCCCATTTTTACCGCCTCAGTTGGTTCTCGAAGACCAGGAGTTCAAATTTGCATTTATCGGCTCGAAGACAACTAGACGCCGTTCACCGGCGATTAACGTCCCCCTCCAGACGGCTAGCGCTCCTCGCGCCTTCAGACGCGGTTATCCCAAACGCATTTCACGATGTACGTGGAGATTGTGACGGACATCGCGCTCTATTCTCACAGATGCAACGATTTCGGGGACAGGTTTACCTGAAGGACGGCGCGATTAAGCAAAATGAGTTGATCGACGGACGCCACGTCGTAGCAGCGGATGATCATAGTTGGCACCTGTTGGTGCACGACGAAAATGGCACGATTGCGGGCTGCATACGCTATCAGGTTCATGACATAAGAAGTCTCTTTTTGCGTCTTTCCGTGTTCAGTACTGCAATTGCTGCATGTCCTCAATGGGGACCTGCCCTGAAGGAGGCGGTGCATTCAGAAGTAACGATGGCCAAGAGCTTGAATTTGGCCTTCGTCGAGGTGGGCGGATGGGCTCTCGCGGAACATGTCAGAGGCACCTCGGAAGCGCTCAGACTGGGATTGGCCGCCTACAGCTTAGGGCAGCTTATGGGGGGCGCTGTTGGCATGAGCACGGCCACCCGTCGTCATTGTTCGTCCTCAATTCTCAGGCGGATGGGTGGCGAATCGCTCGAACACGATGGCACCCCGATCCCCGCCTATTACGATCCACAGTATGAATGCGAGATGGAAATACTTCGCTTCCACTCCTGGAATCCGAACCCCCGCTATACGATATGGGTGGAGGAGATACGGCAGTCCCTTCAGCACATACCGGTGATTGGTAGTATGGCTTGGGAGTTAGCGGTCGCCGGCTGAGTGCAAAAAGGGCGGGACGTATTCCGGGAACCAGTTCCGGCCTCGGTCGTTGATCGCGAAGTTGACGATATAGCCGTACGCGTCTTGTTCGCAGCTGGTCACATGCGCTTGAACTAAATCCCGCCGCGTATCTAGCGTGATCTCTGCGCCATAGGGAATCGCAACCGTAGTCTGAACCAGCCCACCGGCGGGTTCGATCTCAAGAATGATTGCACAATCGGATTTCTTAAATCCGTGCGTTCCTATCCAACTGATCTTCATCATGTCGAGGCAAAACTGGCGTTGCTCTGTTTCCATAACTTACTACGCGCAATAAGGAGCAATCCGGGTTCCACTTCTGTCGTCAGTTGAAAATAAAGTTAGGATAGGGTGCATGGGCGATTCCTATAGATTCCTGGCACGAAATCGCTATCTCAGCACCCATAAGGGGTTGGTGAATGAATGGCGCGCGCAGGATGTTGTGGCCTTCTCTCAGTTGGTGGACTTCACGGAGATAGAGTTAGAACGATCTCGCCGCGAAGCCGCAGGACTCTTGAAACCCAGCTATACGGCGTTTATTATCGATTCGATTGCACGAGCGCTCCGAGACCATCCGAAGCTAAATCGAATCATTTACCACGGACTCGGCGGATATCGATGGGCGCAGTTTGAGCAGGTCGACATGGCGGTCGCCGCCGAGCTTGTCGAAGGCGATCTGGACATCGCTTATGCCAGCATTATTCGCAACGCCGATAAACTCGGTTTGGAGGGCATTGCGACGACGTTAATGCGATTGGCATCGGCCCCCGGTGACGATCCCCAATTGAAAAGGTTGAGTCGGTTTCCGGCCAAGCTTACTGTCATGCTCGCTCGGCTCACGGGCCTCCACCCGAAGTTATGGGTGCGCTTTCGCGGAGGAAGCTGCTGTGTCACTTCGCCCGCTAAATATGGTGTCGAGACGATTGTCGCGAAAAGCTCCTGGCCTCTCCAGTTTGCCTTCGGCAGAGTGGCGGAGAGAGCCATGATCGTTAACGGCCAGTGCGTTGCCCGCAGGTCGGCGGTGCTGTCAATGTCGTGGCACCGCGAATTGACTACTGGGGCAGTGGCAGCCCGGTTCTTCGAACAAATCGTCGTGCAGCTTCAGCAGGTGCCAGCCGGGCAGCCCTTATAATCGGAAGCAGAGCGCCCTCCTTCCCTATGCTCGATGACCTACTGACGGAGCAATCCCACCAAGGATCCCAAGACCTCGATTCCCTTTCCGTAACGGATATTCTAGGACTCTTAAACGCCGCCGATATCGAGGTTCCTGCCGCTGTCGCCCTGGAAATACCGCGAATCGCGGCAGCCGTGGAGGCAATCGCGACTGTACTTGAAGCGGGCGGCCATCTAGTCTATATAGGGGCTGGCACTAGCGGACGCCTGGGAGTGTTAGACGCCGCCGAATGCCCTCCTACTTTCAATGTGCCTTCCGATCTGGTGCGCGGTATTATTGCCGGGGGCGATGCGGCGTTGAAGCATTCGGTCGAAGCCATTGAAGATGACGCCGAAGCCGGAAGGCACGACCTTTTGGCTGCGGGATTCAAGCGGGGAGACGTTCTAGTGGGCATCGCCGCGAGCGGCCGCACCCCTTACGTTCTGGGCGCTGTGAAGCAGGCAAAGGCACTGGGCGCGATCACTTGCGGCATCAGCTGCACGCCGGATTCAGAATTATCCCGCGCTGTGGATTATCCCATCGAACCCAAGCCTGGGCCAGAGGTGCTGGCAGGCTCCACCCGTTTGCGGGCGGGCACGGCCACTAAGCTGGTTCTGAATATGATCAGTACGGCGGTGATGATCCAGCTGGGACACGTCTACGGCAACCACATGGTTAACGTTCAACCCACCAACCGGAAACTCACTGAACGCGCACGGCGGATTATTCGCGAGACCACCGGCGTATCGAGCGAACGGGCGGCAGAGCTGCTGATAGCCGGCGGGAACCGAGTACGGACGGCAATCGTGATGGAAAAACTGCGAGTTTCGCGCGATGAGGCGGAACGATTACTGGCCCAGGCAGGCGGACGGATTCGGGCAGCATTGTCTTCACCGGGACAAGCTTGAGATTCACTTTCGCCCTCGCCGGCTGAATCCGAGTAAGCCGAGGAGACCTAGACTAAGCAGACCAGCAGTCCCCGGTTCGGGTACGGCTCCAGGACCGGGACCAGGGCCGGGGCCGCCGGAAACCACACTAGTATCACAGGCCGCCGAACCAATCGACAGGCTGTTGGTATCCATTGTTAAGGCACCGTTGCGCGCCAAAGCTCGGCCGCACTCAATATTTGCGCCGGTGTTCATGGTGATGCTGGTGAGCGCGAGAATATTTCCTTCGAACGCGGTGGTGGTGCCGAGCGTCGCCGAACTTCCCACCTGCCAGAAAACACTGTTGCCTTCGCCGCCATTGATAAAAACAATCGACGAACTGCTCGCGGTGGTCAAGGTGCTTCCGATTTGAAAAATGAAGACCGCGTTCGGGTTGCTCTGTGCGTTAAGTGTAAGTGTTCCAGTCAACTGTGCCGACGACGCAAAGCAGTAAACTCCTGAGGTCAGCGTAAGACCACCCAGGTTCTGCCCCGAAAGGACGTTCCCGCACGGTTCGGCCGCGGCAAAATTGTAAGCTGTGGTCAAATCGCGCTGGGCCTGCGCTGCGATGGCGTCGCCCGCATGTATGATTCCATCCGTCACGGAACCAGGCGGGAAACCCGTAATTGCGCTACCGGGCGAGACCCCCAAGTTTCCCTGGACATTCGTCGTGCCGGTATTGGTCACCGTCGAACCCCCGAGAGCGGCAAACGGGTCCGCCGTGCCTAAGTCCACTTGTATGGCACCGGCGTAGACACTCCGCGCGCAAAATGAGAGAACCACAAAACAGATACTGCGCAGTTTCATACTGCTTCCTCCGCGTCAGCACCGAAAACTATGTTCACTCCTCAGCGGAAGCGCATAATACGGAGCAGTCGGTACGACGACGGAGCGCTCTGGACGGCTAAACGACTCGACTACAGTATATAGATAAAGGCTTCGTTTTCGACGCTTATTATCTATTAACCCTTTCTTTTTTATGGGGATAGATTCACCCTTCCGGATTTAGAGTTAAGGCTTTTCGCGCGCAGGACTACATCCCTGGAGCAGTCCCGCAAGTTGGGCTAATAAGGCCGTATACAATGGATCATACGCAGCGGCCTTTAGAAGAATCCCAGGGCCTCGGTTACATGCCCAGCCTGGATGCTAAAGAGGGTACCGGCGGCGGAACGCTGGCGGCGGGCGGAAACCGGATTCGGGAGGCATTGGCTTCATTTGGACAAGTTTGAGATTCAGGGCGGCGTCCCGCTCGCAGGCGAGATCGCTATCAGCGGTGCTAAAAATTCGGCGCTGCCGGCCTTGGCCGCATGTCTGCTTACCGCGGAGACAGTGGTGCTCGACCGCATCCCCCCAGTTCGTGACATCCACACCATGGAGCAACTGCTGGAACACGCCGGGGCGCGCGTCACCATCGACGGCGAGCGGGTGACGGTGAAAGCGGGAGCGATCGGAAATCCAGAAGCGCCCTACGATCTGGTGAAAACCATGCGTGCGTCGAGTCTGGTGCTCGGTCCGCTGGTGGCCCGCTGCGGGCGCGCGCGGGTTTCGGTGCCGGGCGGATGCGCCATCGGCACGCGGCCCATCAATCTGCACGTGGCCGGGCTAGAGCAACTGGGCGCCACCACCCGGCAGGAGCACGGCTATATCGAAGCCGAAGCGCCGCACGGCCTGGAAGGTGCGGAAGTGCATTTTGACCGCATCACGGTCACCGGCACCGAAGACCTGTTGATGGCCGCCGTGCTGGCGCGAGGTGAGACCGTTATTCACAACGCGGCCTGCGAACCGGAAGTTGTGGATCTGGCGGCGCTGCTGACTAAAATGGGCGCGAACATCGAGGGCGCTGGAACTTCGGTGATTCGGGTTAAAGGTGTCGCAGCGCTGCATGGCGCGCGGCACGCGATCATCGCCGATCGCATCGAGACCGGGACCTTTCTGATTGCCGGGGCCATAACGCGGGGCGATCTGCGCGTGACCGGCTGCGAGCCGGATCATCTGCGGGCGTTCATCGCCAAATTGTCGAGCGCCGGCGCCGAAATAAGCGAACCTGACCCGGGTACGCTGCGGGTGCGCACCGCCGGGAAACTCCGCAGCGTGGACATTACCACGGAGGAGCATCCAGGGTTCGCCACCGATCTGCAAGCCCAGTTCATGGCGCTGATGACCCAGGCCGAAGGGATCTCCATCATCACGGAAACCATTTTCGAAAACCGCTTCATGCATGCCCTGGAGTTGGCGCGCATGGGCGCGAACATTCGCCTGGAGGGCCGGCAGGCGATGGTGGCCGGGCCCATGCGGTTATCCGGCGCGCAAGTGATCGCGAGCGACTTGCGGGCCAGCGCCTCGCTGGTGCTGGCGGGTTTGGCGGCCCAAGGGGAGACGGTGATCGACCGGGTCTACCACATCGACCGCGGCTATGACAGAATCGAAACGAAGTTGGCGGACGTGGGCGCGCGGATACGGCGGGTCCCGCAGAGTTCGCCGGCAGGAGAGAGCGCATCCCATGACGATTCCACATAAGAAACACAACCCCGCCTTCTTGGCTCTGGTTAATGACGCCAAGGCCCGCGTTCAAGAAGTGAATATCACGGAGTACCAGAAGCTGCCGCGCGAGGGGCATCTGCTGATCGATGTCCGCGAAGATCATGAATGGGCCGCGGGCCATGCCGCCGGGGCCGTCCACCTGAGCAAAGGGATCATCGAGCGGGACATCGAAACCCGCGTGCCGGATAAGACTACCAAGATGGTGCTGTATTGCGGAGGCGGTTATCGCTCCGCGCTGGTTGCCGATGCGCTGAGGCAAATGGGTTATCGGGATGCGATTTCGCTCGATGGAGGATGGCGGGCCTGGAATGAAGCGGGACTGCCCGTGACCAAGGACTAGAGACGCGCGACTAGAACACCTGGTCCAGGAACCCGATGATCGTCAAGCCCATCGCAAGCGAGGTCATGACTCCGATAAAGCGGGTGAAGGTCTTACCCATGAACTCGAAGCGCAGAATCAGGGCAAAGGCAATGCCGGTATAGAGCAGGTAAGGGGAGAGGCCGCGGTCCGAGAGCACATTGATAGCCAGCGCAGCGCTGAAATAAAGCAGCGGAAGGTTGCTGTCGTAACGCCCCCGGATCAGCAGCACGATCGCGATGAGTGCCAGAGTGACCACCAGCAGGATGGTCATATTCATCGGAGTTGCATCGAAGTACATAGAGATTCATCGCACCTTCACGGCGAGCCGCATTCGCTAAAACGTATACGCGATGGCCACCATCGGCACGATATTCTGCAGCACGCCAGAAACGTGCGAGCCCACGTTTGGCGTGATGATCTCCTTGGGGAAGGGCGTGATGTAATCGTGCACTTCCAGGCGCAATTGCACGGCCCGGGCGATCTGCCACTTGACCCCGGCTCCCAGGCTAAGCAGCGCCTTCAACTCGCTGCCCTTGGTGAGCAGGGCATATTGCATCAATGGTTGCGATTGCAATTCCTGGCCGGTGC
>Ga0157370_10002421_pt1 | contig 22501 bp, 16 predicted proteins | sample C35metaG_FD_113463 | JGI IMG/M metagenome (GOLD analysis project Ga0157370, IMG submission 113463) | Corn rhizosphere microbial communities from Kellogg Biological Station, Michigan, USA - C3-5 metaG | ecosystem: Host-associated > Plants > Roots > Rhizosphere > Soil | place: USA: Michigan...
CAGTGCTTCTGCATTCTCTTTGTTTATCCTGTAATCATTAAGATTGTAAGTACCGTACCAATCGATAAGTACACCATCAATACCGGCATATTTCATTAATAATAAATGATTTTCTATTACATCCTTATCACCCGAATGATATGGCCCAATAAGGGGATAATAGTGAGAAGCTATTTCTCTTTTGCCATTGGCATCCACATTATCCGGGTTTTTGTTTGTCATCGTCCAGTGATAGCCCCATTGATTATTAGTACTGCTTTCTTTGGTCTCAAACCACGGCATATAATGCATATAGATCTTTGTCTTATTAGTCTTAACAACAGGTACAGGATCTAAGTTTTGAGGTTCAGTTGTACCCGAAGACTTGTCATCGTTACTACAGCTCATTACAGCAGTAATGTTTATTAATCCTACAAGCAGTAATGTGGTATATTTTTTCATTAGTAAGTACTTTTAATTGATAATATAAAAATGCCGGCTCTTCTATGACTAACCCAAAACATAGAAGAGCAGCATTTAAAACCTAGTATTGAGGATTTTGTACAAGATTGGAGTTAGTATCCATTACCGCTTTAGGTATAGGGAAAATGCTTCTGTAAGCAGAGGTAGCCCCTTTTTCCCACCATGGCTGGAAGAATGTACCAAACCTGATGTTATCTGTTCTTCTTCTTCCTTCAAAAATAAACTCACGAAGAAGTTCTTTATCAATAAAATTAAGGTCTATCGTAGCCGGCATTTCAGTACCTGCACGCTGTGTAATTTGCTGAACAAATGGTTCTGCAAGCCCCGGGGAACCTAAACGCACGTAACATTCTGCCTGCATCATAAGGATTTCAGCATAACGGATTAAAACCCAGTCATGATCGCGCTCCCACTGCTCTCCTGCTTTCATTTCATATTTACCAAGCCTTACACCTTCGTTTTGTTTTGCATTGGTAAAATCAACGATATCTTCGGTATACGTAAGTGGTAAACCACTATCCATAACAATAACAGATCCGGTTGCAAGGTTAATCTGATCGCCTTCAATCATAGATTTCTTTCTCTTATCTACATCTTCAAAAGAAGAATATACACCTGGCTGTCCGCTAATACCGTTTGCGCTCCAAGGATAATCTCCCGTTGGCGAAACCGCAAACCTTTGCAGGTAATGGCAACTCATAGATGAAAGGTAATTACCTACAGTTCCTGCTTTCTGATCGTATGGTATGGCCAGTATTATTTCAGTAGATGTCTGGTTGTTTGTTGCAAAGTTTGCAAAATAATCAGGTGTTAAAGTATAGCCCGTTATATTCTGACACATATCCAAACAATCCTGCCAGCGTGCAGTACCTACAAATGCTTCTGAGTTAAGGTATAATCTTGCAAGCAATGCATAAGCAACGTTTTTAGTGAATTTAGAATACACTACGTTTGGTTTAAGGTACGGAAGCGCATTTAAAAGTTCAGATTCCACAAAGTTATAAACCTCCTGACGAGGAGAGTTTGCAGGTAATCCAAGATCTTCAAAGTTGGTTACGATAGGCACATTACCAAACATATCTAACAACATATAGTAATAATATGCCCTGATAGATTTAAGCTCTGCATAAATAGGCTTTTTAGCCTCTTCCGTTAAGCCCGATTTATCTACCTGATAGATAATTGAATTTACTTTAGCTATACCTGCGTAGCAATAACGCCATGCAGAAAGGATCATTCCGTTTTCAAAATTCCATTGGTGCCTTTGCACATCCTGATAGCGTCCGCCATCATACCAGTCTGTTCCTCTTGTAGGTATAGTTGCCTCATCTGAAGCTACTTCGTTAAGAAAGAATACATACTCACATGTTGGGAAAGAGTTAGATATCGCATCGCTGAAACCTCTAAGTGAAGAATATGCCCCGCCCACAAGTGCTTCTATTTCTGTTGGTGTTTTACCAAATTCATCATCGGCAACCCTATCGTACAGATCTTCCTCCAGATTAGTACATGATGATAAAGTAAAAAGCGAGCTGAAAAATAGTGCTGCTATTATTTTGACTTTCATTTCTTATATTTTATAATTAATCTGTTGTGTTTAGTCTGCCAGTGTAAAGTTCAATCCAAAAGTGATTGTTCTTGGCCTCGGATAGTTGTTAAACCTGTCAATACCGGGGCTGTCTAATCCGCTGTAGTTTACCTCAGGATCTACACCGCTGTAGCTTGTAAATACAGCAAGGTTTTGACCTGTAACGTAAAGCCTTAGTTTAGATTTTGAATTTTTAAACGGCATTGTGTAACCGATGCTTACTGTTTGTAACCTGAAGAAAGAACCGTCTTCAATCCAATAGCTTGAGTATTTAGGCGATGATTTTATACCGCTTCCAAGATAATCGTCGGTAACGTTATACGATGGCAGCCTGTTAGGATCGTTGAGCATCATATCTGTTGCGTTAAGTATATCCTGTCCAAACATTCCGTAACCTGTAAAGCCAAAATCAAAGTTTTTATACGTAAAGTTCATACCAAAACCAAGGCTGAAATCCGGCTGTGCATTACCAATAGCTTTGCTTTCTTCATCTACAATAATGTTTCCGTCGGCATCAAGTCCATGTGCTTCAGGCCCCCAGAAAGTGCCTACAGGATATCCTTCTTTAATAATTTGAGAAAACTGGTTAGACATACCCGATAATCCGTGAAGAGATCCGCTGTATATGGCATCAGTTTTATACGCCTGATTAGACAGCTTTTCAATTTTCTGCTTGTTTTTAGCAAATGTAAAGTTGGTATCCCATGTAAAGTTTTTAGTGTTGATGATGTTCGCATTAAGCGTAACCTCTACACCTTTATTAGAAAGATCACCTACGTTAGCCAGCATCGTACCTACTAAATAAGGAGGTTGCGGTACCTGGTATGTATATAACAGATCTTCCGTTTTCTTGTTGTACACCTCTACAGTACCTGTAATCCTGTCAAAAAGGCTGAAATCTAAACCTAAATTCCATTGTTTTGTAGATTCCCATTTAAGGTCAGGGTTAGCATTTTGTGTAGGAGAATAAGCTAAGCTCCATGTTCCTGTTGCAGGATCATAATAACTATCGCGGCCTACTCCAAGAATTGAAAGCGATTTGTATTCGCCAATACCGTCCTGATTACCTGTAACACCGTAACCTGCCCTAAGTTTTAAGTTAGAAAGCCATCCTGATGTTCCGCTCATAAAGTCTTCTCCTGTAATTTTCCATGCAGCAGATACAGAAGGGAAAACACCCCATTTGTTGTTAGCCCCAAAACGGCTTGACCCGTCTCTTCTTACAGTACCTGTAAACATATATTTACCATCATAAGAATAATTAGCTCTTCCAAAGAAAGAAACAAGGTTAGACTTACCTTTATAAGAATACACATCACCTAAACGGTAGTTGTAACCTGCACCAAGATTGTTGTATCCAAAAAGATCGGTTACAAATCCGCTTCTCTGAGCGCCAAAACCTTTATAAATATTTTCATAGTAAGAATAACCCGCAGTAGCAGTAACACTGTGTTTACCTAACATCTTGCTGTATGTAAGATAAGATTCAAGCTGTGCGTTAGTATATTCTTCGTACGTTTTTTGCGCATAACCACGTTCTGTTCTTCCTTCCATCATTGCATAAGACGGCTTATAGGTGTTACCCTGCATTGCATTATGCTCTAAAGAAAGGTTTACTGTAGCAGTGAAATCATTAAGGAACTTTGCTTCGGTTTTAAAGTAACCTAACACCCTGTGTCTTTCATTGTCGGCACTCCTGTTTGTTTGTATCTCTACAGGGTTTTCGTTAAGTGTACCCCCTACTTCTGTAAAATTACCGTTGGCATCTCTTACAGGGATTGTTGGGTTAAGGTTAAAAGACCTTTCAAAAATCCTGTAATCAAGCGGTTGCCATTTGTCTATATTTGCAAAAATACCGGTATCAAACTTTAATGCTTTATTAGCAGCATACTGTGTACCAGCAACGTTAGCACTTAAACGCTCAAGACCTGTAGTTTTTACGATACCATCATTTTTAAGGTATAAAATAGAAGCACGCATGTTGCTCATTTCGTTACCTGACGATATACTGATATTATGAGATTGTGTAAAAGCAGTGCGCTGCAATTCTTTTTGCCAATTAGTATTTCCGCCGTAATCTACTGCATCTGTAAGATTGTTTTCTCTTACATAAGACCTCCACTGGTTAGCAGAAAGTAAATCGAGATTATTAGAAGCTTCACTTATACCAGTATACCCATTGTATACTACAGTTGTGCCCTGACTACCACCTTTAGTTGTAATGATAATAACCCCATTAGCACCTCTTGAACCGTATATTGCTGTAGCTGATGCATCTTTTAATACGTCTACCGATTTGATATCCGAAGGCTGAATTACGTTGATATCCGCACCTGCAATACCATCTACCACAATAAGCGGGCTGTTACTTGCTGTTAACGATGTCCCTCCCCTTAGTCGTAAAGTAGCTCCGCTGCTTGGATCTCCGGTACTTTGTGTTACTGTTAAACCGGCAACTTTCCCCTGAAGTGCCTGCTCTGTGGAAGAGATAACCCCTTTTACAAGGTCGTCGCCTTTTACTGTAGAGATAGCGCCTGTAAGATCAGATTTTCTCATAGTACCGTAACCTACCGCTACAACTTCTACATCATCCAGCATGATTGCGCTTTCTTCTAAGTTGATTGTGATATTTTTAGTAGAAGCATCTACAACAACATTTTGTGTTGTAAAACCTACCGATGAAATGATGATGGTACTACCGGTTTTTACCTCAAGTACAAACTTACCATCAGCATCTGTAGATGTTGCGTTTGTAGTGCCTGACTCAAGAACATTAGCCCCCGGCATAGGAACTTTGGTATTATCATAAACGATACCCGTTATCAGCTTTTTATTCTGGGCAAATGCACCAATAGAAAGAAAAAGCATGAAAATGATGAATACCAACGATTTATTACCCCAATTAAAACCCTGGGGCGCATTTGTATTTATATTATTCATTAGAATTGGTTTTAGGTTGATCAAGTTTGTTAGTCTACCGTTTTAAGTGGTATGTTGGTATCAGAAATTACCCTGCCATTATTATCCTTAACAAGGACATGGATTTCGGTAACATTAACCCCATTGAGTTCAGATACCAGATTCACAAAACCTTTAATTTCACTCACGCCCCCTGCAAATTCGCCTGTAATAGTATGATCAGCTGCAGTTACAGTATAGATCAACTTATTTACATTGGTTTCATTGTTTGTTCTTATAATCCCCAAAAAGTCTTTTTTACTTATTTGTGATGGGAAGAACATAAATTTTGGCGGCGGTGGCGGAATATATTCTGCAGCGTTTAAAACCTGATCAGGAATTGTGCCTGCCCAGTCATCTTTAACCATTATAAACACTAAGTTCTGCATTACATAACCTTCCGGTGCATTATAATAAACAGACGGAATAAGATCCATTTTATAAATACCTCCACCCAGATTTTTAAGTTTAGTTTTTTCTACAATTTCCGGTAACCATGCCTGATACTCTTGTTTTATATCCCAGTTGTTAAGTCCACTGTGAAAATGCACACTTGTAGCATCTTCAAAACCCGGAGCCAGATTAGCATTGAAAAGAATGCTTAGGCCTCCGGTTAATGTTGGTGCCGGCGGATATGCCCTGATAAGTTCATTTGCAGTTGCAAAATCATCAAAAGGAGTATACGCTACATTTGACACATCCGACTGTTTACTACCTGTCTTGCTTTTAAGCCTAAACCAGAAACCAGCACTTGCAGCAATTTCGGCAGGAGTTTTAGAAAAATAAACGGTTGGAGTAAGTTTAAAGCTCCACACTTTGTTTCCTTCATAGGTAAGTTTAGCAAAATCAGATGAGTTTTCCCAGTTTCCTGCATCCGGTTCAGATGGCGACCAGATCCATAAATATATGTCTTCTGTTTCCGCAAACGTTGTAGTGGAAAGGTCAAAATACCAGGTCACTTCTTCGTCGTATTTATAGATAACAGGGTAAGACCAAATCTTAGTTGGTGCTCCTGCCTCTTCCTGTGCCTGTATAAAGTTCGGAACCATAACAAAGGCCAGTAATAGTATATGTATAAGTTTTTTCATGCCTCTCTATTAGTTAATTGCATTTAATTTAAACGTATAAGACACAAATGGAGTTCCACCTGATGTTCTCACTAACTGGAGTTCCATTTCTTCATTTGATCCCGGTACAGCAGTAAGTTTTAATTCATCTGTCTTAAGTGTTTTTTGTGCATCACTGTACAAATAAACTTTTAACGGCTCTCCCGTAGACTGCTGAAAATCTGAACTAAGTCTCCAATACCCTTTTAATGCAAATAATGGAGGAACATCTCCTGTAACTTCATAAGAGGTAGGTTTCCTTTTTTCGTCTACATTGAATTTAATCCTGAAGCTGTCATAATTAAATAATGTGCTAAGTGTTTGCTCCGATGGTTCCAGCTTATTGGTTTTGGCAACCTCATCTACCATCTTTAAATTCATTAATCCCCATTCCCCGTTAATTTTTTCATTTACGGTAATCGGGTCCACATGATTGCCGTCATCCATCTCATTACAGCTTATCGCAAATAAGCAAATGAAGGCCAACAAATAGATAATTTTACATCTCATAAATTTTGTTGTTTTTTGTTAGTTAAATTTGATCTTGTTAAGAGTTGAACGAAACTACCAGTTAAAAACGTCTTAAAAAAAACATTCAACAAAAATCAAGATACTATATCGATGTAATTAGATTCAATAAATTGAAATACAATGACTTAAAAATATTTTGTTTTTAAAAAAATCAAGATATAATTTAGATTAAAACATACGTTTTAAAGACTAAATAAATAGTAATATGTAAATTTTATAGCAGTATTTTTTAATATAGTTTACTTAATCCATATTTTTTTTAATGAATTGTAATATTTTACCGTATATTTAACAGCTTTTAAAATTCTGTTAAAAAAAAGACCTTGATTTCTAGTAAATCAATTATATTCAGGGATAGAGGGATTTTTATATATATTAGATTTATCCGAAAACAATCTCCTAAATTTGATTTTTCAACTACAATTTTATCCAGCCTATAATTACCATGCGTAAACTTTACTTCTTACTTTTTCTTATTTCCTGTTTTGCATCTGCCAGTACAGTCGATCCTATCCTGGATAGTCTTGACCATATACTACAAAAGAAGGAAGTATACGTAAAACAGAAATATGCCAGGATAAGAACCCTGAAAAGGAATGTGCATAAGTATACGCTTAGTAACGATAACAAAAGCTTGTACTATGATTATATGAACCTTTATGAAGAGTATAAATCTTTCAAATATGATTCGGCCTATTATTACTTAGAGTCTGCAAAATCGAGGGCACATATATTAAAGGACACCGAGCTGCTTTCTATAACCAAGATAAAAGAAGGCTTTGTATTACTTTCTTCAGGCCTTTTCAAAGAAGCTATAGACACTCTTAATAGCGTAGATATCAATCGCCTTGATGTTAATCATAAATATGAATATTTTTCGGTAAAGGCTCGTGCTTACTATGATCTTGCCGATTATACAAGAGATCAGCGCTATAACATAAACTATATCCAGAAAGGAAACCAGTGCCTTGAAACCGCTATAGCCCTTGTAAGGCCTAATACAAATGATTACTGGGCGGCAGAGAGCTTAAAACGCCTAAAGCAACAAGACTGGGAAGGTGCCGAAGAAGCTTTTAGTTACTGGGTAAATAAATTTAACCTTCCAACAGAATATTATGGAATAGCTACATCCAGCCTTGGCTATATTTATTCTGAAAAAGGCCAGACTGACAAAGCCATTTATTATCTCGCCCTCGCAGCTATAGCCGATGTTAAGAATGCTACCAAAGAAACCGTTGCATTGCGAAACCTTGCTAACGAACTTTTTAAGAAAGGCTATCTCGAAAAAGCCAATCAGTATATCAATCTGGCAATGGATGATGCCACTTTTTATGATGCAAGGCACAGGAAAATCGAAATATCCTCTATACTTCCTATCATAGAAAAAGCTCAGCTTAATAAAGTAAACGATAAGAATGACCTGTTAGAGAAAATTGTTATTCTTCTTACCGTACTCGCCTTAATAATTATACTGTTTCTTGTAATTATTTTTAAGCAGCTTAAAGAACGTAATGCTTCCAGAAAAGCAATGGCGGCATCATATGAAAAACTACAGCACATGAACAAAAGCCTTAGTGAAGCCAATACTATTAAGGAGGAATATATTGCGTACTTTATTAAGGCTACTTCAGAATTCATCAACAAGATTGACCACATACAAAAGAGCACTATTCAAAAGATCATTTCTAAAAAGACTGATGAAGTGCTAATAAGCCTTAAAGGCTATAATGTAAAAAAGGAAAGGGAAAATTTATTTCATCAGTTTGATGAGATTTTTTTAAGGCTGTTCCCCTCCTTTATATCCGACTTTAATGCGCTCTTCCCTCCTGACCACAGAACAATTGTAAAAAAAGGCGAACTCTTAAATACCGAGTTAAGGATATATGCACTTTACCGCCTGGGCATACAGGATAGCAACCAAATCGCTGATTTCTTAGAATTATCTGTATCTACCATTTATACGTATAAAACCCGTATAAAAAGTAAATCTGACTTTAAGGAAGTATTTGAAGACCGGATAATGGCTATCGAAACGATATAATTATTATAATCTTTTCTCTTAATAATCTACTACTCTACTATTCAAATTATTGGAGTAATACTTTATGGATATAATGCATCATCGCTGCATTTCGTGGCTACGTTATAAGAACAACTAAATATCGTTAAAAATCAATTTATCTAAAAAAATTATATAATTGATTTTTAGCACTTTAACATATTGGTATTCTTATTGGCTAATATATCTAAGTTGTTGAATTACAAACCACATAATATTTCTGCAAACTATTTTTCTTGTCCCAGTTCAATGTGCACAAGATTTATAAGCACCAACTTTGTATCAGCAAATAAGATAATAATAATATCAACCTTAAAAATAATAACATGTCAACAATTAAATGGGTAATAGACCCTACACACTCAGAAATAGGATTTAAAGTAAAACACATGATGTTTACTAACGTATCCGGAAAATTTCAAAATTTTAATGCCTCTATAGAAACTAACGGTGATGATTTTGAAAATGCACAAATTGAATTTAGCGGCGACATCAACTCAGTTACTACTGGAAATGCAGACCGTGACGGACACCTTTTAAGTCCGGACTTTTTTGATGCTGAACAATTTCCTAAAATAACTTTTGAAGCTACATCATTTAAAAAAATAGATGAAGGTGATTTTACGCTTACCGGAAACCTTAGCCTTCACGGCGTAACTAAAGCCATAACTCTTGAAACTGAATTCAGCGGACTCATGCAGGATCCATGGGGTAATACCAAAGCAGGATTGTCATTAACAGGCAAGATAAACCGTAAAGACTGGAACCTTAGCTGGAACTCAGCTCTTGAAACAGGTGGTGTACTTGTAGGCGAAGAAGTAAAACTTGCTATCGACCTTCAGTTCATAAAACAATAATATCCGCGGTTAAACCGCCTCCTATAAATGTTTGGTTGATGGAAAGGCTGTGTTATAAATACATTGCTATTTAAACATGGCCTTTTTTCTTTAATCAAAAAGCATCTCATCACAACAACAAACAACAAAGTGAAGAAACAGCACATTATCTTAACGGGTAATGTGCTTTTCTTTTTCTTATTTTTTCATTATTTTAGAATACACTAAACTATTATCACTTAATGTTAAACGAAGTGTATATACTCCTGAATTAAGCGATGATATATTAATACTCTCAATATTGACCTGATCTTGTGAAAATATTATTTTCCCCAGGATATCATAAAGCACAACCTGAGTTACAGAAATCCCATTTAAAACAGTAAAATTTACTGTAACATCAGTTGGATTGGGATATATTTTTATTTTATCATTAACTACAAACTGATCGTTATTCAAAGTTAAACACTCCGGTAAATTAGCACAGGTACATACCATCTGCATATTGGCATCGGTAAAATTAGTATATGAGGCATTTACATCAAGATTATCAGGATGAGCAGCAGTACGGTTATCACATTGCAGTAAATTGTCTTCATAATAATTCGTCATTACATAGTATACACCATTATTGCAGGCACCGTTTTCGTTGTAAACTACTACATCACCGCCTACTTCTATATCTCCTGACAAATCATAATTTGTTACTCTTGCTCGCATATCTATCTTGGCTTGTTCACTCATAGTAACATTTTCCACAAATGATTGCCCGCTTATAATTGCGCTTCCGCTATATGTACCTCCCACTACAACAGCATTATCAATTACCTTAACATCACCACTCATTGTTGCATTAAAAACAATCACTGTATTCTCAACCCTTACATTACCGGTAAGATGCGCGTCACCCAAAACAATCGCTTTAGGCCCTATATAAACAGATGCACCTACCTCGGCGGAATTCTGAACCCATCCGCCGCCATTGCTATGTATATGTCCGTCAATCTTAATTTGTTTCCTAAAATCCTGTGATGACTGAAACCCTTCCGGTTTCCCACCTGTAATATTTAGTTCGTAGGGATAGCGGAAATGTTTAGGATAACCTTTCCACGTATCATTCGATGGATTAGTTTGGATGCCATCAAATGGCGCCCCCATTATTACCATATACATTGCTGTTTCGTCACCTTCAAGTGCAAAGGACGCTTCAGCAGTATTTTCTTTATAGGTTTGGCTATAACGGCTAATTGTCCCGTCAGGCTTTTGGGCTACAAATCCGTAACGCCAGCCTGCATGGGTATTAATTCCTGTTTGCCCTTTAAATTTAACAATAATAGAACAGCTTTCTGTATCCGGATAAATAGGGATAATATTATATGCATATTCTTCGGGAGCTAGTTCTATAGGAACTTCAAAACGTGTCGCCGTTCCCGGAAGTTGTTTAAGAATAGTATATGCTGCCTGTACAGTTGGCAACCAGTTTATCATATCATTTGCACGGTATTGCCTGAACCATTGGCCTACAGTTTCAAAATCATAGGTAGGCATACGTCTCACATATTCATACATTTTGTCATTAAACTGTGCCTGCGAGTAATTTGCAAGCCTTTTATATGCCTGTAGCGGATATTCGTTACTAAGTGATAATTTCCAGAGGTTATTTACCATATCCATACCTTCAGACTCTTTTATAGCAAATAGAAACGAATAGTTTTCATAGGTGTTTTTCCAATCACCTAGAGTTTCCACATGATATACATCCATTCCCCATGCGGTTACATCCTGGGGATAAATAAGGTTTCGCATAAAATTGGCATGTGTTTCCCAAAAGATACCTGCATTATCCCAAACTCCACCCAATCCGTTAGCGGTACGGTAATCTATTACTATTTGTGCCTGAATACTATGGGTTAACTCATGTGCGGCAACATCTCCCGTCTGCATAGCAATGGGATGTACCCAAAATGTACCTATAACCCCATCTGACTGTCCCCCGAAAGCATAACCTTCACCAATGCCCGGCCCCCATGTATTTAACATGATTACAGGAATTTTATATAAGCTGAGATTAGTTCCAGGTCCGTCTTCAATAAAACCAAGTTCCTTAAAGTCGGCATAGATTGATTCCATTGTTGCCAAAATTGTTGTCGGGTTAAAAGCTAAGGTTGGATCCTCAGTATAACTTGACGGATCAGTACCTACGGTATTTCCCCAAATAAGAATAAAATTATCTGATTGTGCCGTTTTATCTGCCGAATACTGGCTGCTTTCACCTGTATTAGGATCCTGAAGATAAAGAGGCAGATATACTGTTTTTTGTGCCGAAGCTAATTGCATCACAAGCAATAATAAGGCAAAGCGTAATAGTTTATTCATATTGTATGGGGGATTTGAAATAGCAAGATAAATAATTATTTTACAATTAATTACAAAGCTTTCGCTTTTAAACAAAATGCAGAAATTCTAGATAAAAAGGGTATAAAACAAAAAACCCGCTCATTTCTGAGCAGGTTTCTTATTATTTAGTGATTTATTACAAATTCTTACTAATATAACTTCCGTAAAGGTCTTTAAACTGATAGCCCTCAGTATAACGGTCTTTGCTCAGTTTTTTGAATTCAGATAATCCCCAAAGGATAAATTCTTTTAAGAAATACTGATCTTCTTTAGAAGCATCCGGCTGGTATTTCAGTACCAATTGCTTTAATGGAATGATAGAATCCAATAGTTTTTTATATTCTGCGTCAGACGCATCATCAGGCAGTTCAAAACCGCTCTCATTAAAGAACCAGTCAATCACTTCCTGATATGGTCCTTTTTCAGGATGCTTTTCGAGTTTTTCTATTTTAGGGAAAAAGTCAACAAACAATGTTTTGATGGCACTACCTATTAAATATTCTGCAACTACAGCAGCTCCTTCCTGCTCACCTTCATACACAAGCTCTACCTTACCTGTTATTGCAGGTATGATGCCCATGAAGTCAGATAAACGCACTGTAGTGTTTTCATCACCTGAACGCAATGATCTTCTTTCGGCAGTACTTAGTAAATTTTCAAATGCAGTAATGCTCATCCTGGCACTTACTCCGCTCTTATAGTCAATGAATTCGCTTTCACGTGCTTCAAAACTTATTTGCTCCAATAAATCTTTAGCTAAAGACGGCACATGGATAAAATCACTCTGGCGTCCGTCAAGATTAGCTTCCTGCTCTGTAATAGTCCTTGCTATCTTAACTGTTTCAGGATAATGTGTTAGGATCTGCGAGCCTATCCTATCTTTAAGCGGCGTTACAATACTACCCCTGTTAGTGTAATCTTCAGGGTTAGCAGTAAAGATAAACTGCAGGTCAAGGTTCATTCTAACTTTAAAACCACGAATCTGGATATCTCCTTCCTGCAGGATGTTGAATAACGCTACCTGTATCCTTGCCTGAAGATCGGGTAATTCGTTAATCACAAAAATGCAACGGTTAGCACGCGGTATCATTCCGAAGTGGATAACACGGTCATCAGCATACGATAATTTCAGGTTAGCAGCTTTAATAGGGTCAATATCGCCTATCAGGTCGGCTACGGTAACATCAGGTGTAGCCAGTTTTTCATAAAAGCGCTCGCTTCTGTGGAGCCAGCTTATTGGTGTATCATCACCTTTTTCATTGATAAGGTCTTTTGCAAAACGTGAAATTGGCTGAAGCGGGTCATCATTGATTTCAGATCCTTCCACAAACGGAATGTATTCATCTAGCAGATTTACCATAAGCCTTGCCAATCTTGTCTTTGCCTGACCACGTAGCCCTAACAGGTTAATATTATGGCGTGATAAAATAGCTCTTTCCAGTTCAGGGATTACTGTATTCTCAAATCCCCATACACCTTCAAAAACAGTTTCGCCTTTGCTTATTTTGGTTCTCAGGTTGTTTCTTAATTCATCTTTAATGCCAATGCTTTTGTATCCTGCCTTTTTTAAGGCACCAAGCGTTTTTATATTTTCTATATCCATCGTTCCTTTTCTAAATTTCTTATTTAATTCTTTTTTTTCTGTTGGTTTCATAATCTTCAAAGATCATCTCTCCAAGACCTTTAAGACCTGTATAAAATGCCTTACCCTGATTTGCCTCCGTAAAACGGTTTACAAACTGTTGCAGGTAAGGATCGTTTGCAATCATAAATGTTGTTATAGGTATATGCAGTTTTCTGGCCTGTTGCGCCATATTATAACACTGGTCTACAATATATTCATCTAAACCGTTACTGTTCATGTAATAGCTGCCGTCTTTTTCTTTAATGCAGCTTGGCTTACCATCGGTAATCATGAATATCTGCTTGTTGGTATTACGCTTTCGTCGCAGCATATCCATAGCCAGCTGAAGTCCCGCTACAGTGTTAGTGTGAAATGGCCCAACCTGAAGATATGGCAAATCTTTAATTGCTATAGGCCATGCATCATTACCAAAAACCAATATATCCAAAGTATCTTTAGGATAACGTGTTGTGATAAGTTCTGCCAATGCCATAGCTACTTTTTTAGCAGGTGTAATACGGTCTTCACCATACAGAATCATACTATGGCTGATATCTATCATCAATACAGTACTCATTTGGGCTTTGTGATGCGAATCTTCAACGATAAGATCGTTCTCGGTTAGCATAAAGCTGTCTACACCATTGTTTACCTGGGCATTTTTAAGGCTCTCAGTAAGTGCAATTTTGTCCAGGCCGTCACCAAAGTGATATTCCCTGAACTCACCGGTATGCTCATCGCCACTGCCGGCATGTTTTGTTTTATGATTACCTGATCCGCTTTTGTTTAAATTTCCAAAAATCTGGTTAAGCGCCTGCTGCCTGATCGACCTTTCGGTTTTTGCCGTAATCTTTAATCCCCCCGAACCATCATCCTTAGTTTCATCTTTTATATAACCTTTCTTTTTAAGGTCTTCAATAAAATCGTCTATGGTATAGTTTTCGTCTGTCAGCTTATATTCTTTATCAAGCTGTCGAAGCCAGTCGAGGGCTTCATCAAGATCGCCGGAAGTATGTGTGATTAATTCAGTAAAAATCTCGAAAAGTTTATCAAACGGAGACACATACGGAGCTTCATATTGCTTAAATATAAAGCCTCTTTTATTATTTGTTTCCATAGCCTATAAAATTATTACATAATTGAATTGGCTCAACAAAAATGGAAACATTTTTTTAGTTAAAAATAACTGGTTTTGACAATAATAAACCTAAAAATACCATTAAAATTTAATGAACTTCATTCTAAATTTGAATACGTATAAGATGAAACGCATTTCTTAATCAGGATTAAGTTTTTTTAAGAATCCATACCTGACCTTTGCTATATATAAATCATCACTTTTACATATGAAAACCACTTATCCTTCTGTACAACTTTATCTTCGCCTTGCAATAGGTATTGGTTTTATTCTTCCTGTTATGGACCGCTTAGGGATGCTTGGATTACCGGGCTCACCTAATGTAGGCTGGGGTAACTGGAGCAACTTTACAGATTATACCAATTCAATGATGCCTTATCTAAGCAGGCCCGTTGCAAGCGTTCTTGGCGCTATTGCTTCTATTGCTGAAGTTGTTTTTGGCATCATGCTTATTATTGGTTACAAAACAAGATTAGCCGCTGTAGGTAGTGGAATACTTACTTTATTATTTGCCTTAAGCATGTTGTTCTTTACTGGATACAGATCTCCTTTTAGTTATTCTGTTTTTTCACTTAGTGCTGCCAGTTTTTTACTCTCGACTATTGAAAGTTATAAATGGAGTTTGGATGAGAAATTACAGTATTAAAAGATTAAAAAGCATTTCTGCCTTCTTTTACCCTGGCAATCTTATTGTCAATAAATTTAGAAAGATTATAGGACAATAATCGTGTCCAGCCTGAAGAATCTTCATAATAAGATGCCACATATACAGCAGGATTATCTCCTTCGTCAAGGTAAATTAGTAAAAACTGATCACTTGCATTATAAACATCAATAGCAAAAAAAGGTCGGCTTATCTCTTTATTATAATAATTTAATTCTCCTCTGACAAACTCCTGTAATTCTTCCTGAGATTCACTAATTCCATAATCGAGAACATAACAATAATTTCCTGCTAAATACAATAACTCACGTAATGCCTTTGGGAAAGTGTTTCCAGCATTATATAATTGTTCCAGATGTAATATTTCCGATTCAAGAATAGGCTCATTATTGAATTTTGGGTCTCCTCGTCTATTCGGATTATCTTGTAATTCTCTTAAATATACTATTTCCATAACTCTTTTATATTCTTATCCAACATACATATCCATATTGAGGCGGGTCTCCTCAAGGTCGAGCTCACGTTCAATCTTGCGGAGAACTTCCTCATTAGCTTTACCTGAACGATGCATCTCATCTATCTTTTTACGTTCTACATTTAGCAGATCAATTTGAAGCTGGGTATATTCATTAAAAATATTGGTAGAGAGCGGTGCTCCGTTACCAAAGAAATGAGCTGGAAGTTCGGTCTTTTGCAAACGGTTGAACTTTACTTCATACTTGCTCTTAATATTATTAAGAAGCTCGTCCTGCAAAAGCGAATAGTTTTCTTCTATATGGGCTATGGTTTCTGATACTATAATGTTTCGCACTTCATATTCTTCTGCAAAAATAGAATAACGTTGCATCTTTAATTTTCTAATTATCCACGGTAACGTAAGCCCCAAAGGTATAAGGGTTGCAAGGATTACACAAAACGTAAGGTAAATGATAAGGTTACGATGTGGAAAAGCAGAACCATCAGGCAATGCCAATGGTATTGCCAGCGCAGCAGCCATAGAAACTACACCACGCATTCCTGCCCATCCAAATATTACAAGATTCCGCTTATCAAAAGCTTCTGTTAAGCGTATTCTTTTACTAAAATACCGGGGTAGCATAGTTGCGGGTACCACCCATAAAAAACGGACAATTATCACTACAAAACTTATAGCCGCTCCCCACAATATCAATGAAGCTGTTGAATAATCCCCAATACCTTCCATTATCTGGCGAAGCTGAAGCCCGATAAGGATAAAAATAAGTCCGTTTAATATATAAGCAACTACATCCCAAACGGTTACAGTCATAACACGACTCTGATGTGTGAAGATTTCATTCGACCTGAATGACAGGTATAATCCTGTAGATACTACAGCAAGCACTCCCGAAAAATGAAAATGCTCAGCAAAAAGATAGGATGCAAACGGCGTAAGAAAAGTAAAGGTAACCTCAACAATAGGATCGCATACAAACTTTTTATGAATAAGGTACATAATATACCCCATTGCCAATCCTATGGCTACACCCGCCCCTGCTACTATAAAAAAATTAAGCCCTGCTTCCCATATCACAAAGTTACCTGCTGTAATCGCTGCAAGTGCATATTTGTAAGCTACAAGTCCGCTGGCATCATTTACAAGGCTTTCACCATCAAGTATAGTAAGTAAACGTGGCTGAAGTCCAAGTCCTTTGGTTATAGAAGTAGCTGCAACAGCATCAGGTGGTGAAACAATGGCGCCAATTAAAAACGCGAGAGGCCAGCTAAGATCATCTATTAGCACGTGGGCAACAACAGCAACTGCCAGTGTTGTAAAGAGTACAAGTCCAATAGCAGCCAGTATTATAGGTCGCTTAGCTGCTTTAAAGTCATGCCAGCTGGTATGCCATGCCGCGTGATACAACAGCGGCGGCAGAAATATTACGAATACTATATCAGGGCTTAAAGCTATTACCGGAAGTCCCGGAATAACACTAATAACCACCCCTGATAATACCAGAACGATAGGAAAGGGAAATTTATACCTGTTGCTCAGTAATCCTAAAAAGGCAATACCAAACAAGAGTATAACAATAACTGTAACATTTTCCATAAAGACGAATAACCTTTGTAACTTTTTTAAATATACATATTTTTACAATTCAGGCAATAATTATCGATGTTCCCTGTAAAGGTTTCCGTTCCATAATTCTTGCAATTGCTCACGATCCTGTACTGACAAAGGTAGACTATTCGCGGTATTTAAAGCGTATTCCAGCTGATCCTGGGTGCGTATACCCGCAACTGCTGTAGTGACCGCAGGATGATCTGTAACATATCTTACTACTGTTTCCTGTAAAGTCCTTCCTTCGTGCAAATTATTCTTTAAGTCTTTAAGTATCTTTTCAACTTCGGCGGCTTTAAGGTCAAGATAACCGGCAGCAGGTTTGTCTATAAGTAAACCCGAAGCCATACTACCTCTGGCTAAAACACCAATATTATTTTGAAGCAACAGATCCAGTGTTTCTTCCTCCGGCCTGCGGTCAAGATAACTATACTGCGTCATAACCGCAGCAATATTAGAACGCTTTACATATTCTTTTATCACATTAGGGCGTATTGACGAAAGTCCGTAGCTTCTGATCTTTCCCATATCTACAAGTCGTTCAAATGCTTCAATAGTTTCATCCATAGGATCTTCCATTGTACCGCCATGTAGAAAATACATATCGAGATAATCTGTCTGTAATCGTTTAAGGCTGTCATCTATAGCTTTAAGAATATATTCCTTTCGCGGGCACCATTCCCATCCCGTGCCGTCTTCTTTCCATCGGTTACCTACTTTGGTACTGATAAAAATAGTATTACGCCTGCCTTTTACGGCTTTACCTAACAATTTTTCATTCTCACCCTTTTCATACAGGTCTGCCGTATCAAAAAGATTAATGCCTCCATCTATAGCTTTATGAATTATAGTTTCGTTATCTGTAGCAGAACTTTTAAGCGACATGCACCCAAAGCTCACTTCGCTTACCTTAAAACCTGCTCTTTGTATTGTGTTATATTGCATATCCCTTTAAAAATAACGTTTTACCCATCGTAGTTTTTCCAGTCTTACCAAACATTCCAGATAGTAATAATCGGCATAAATGATGGAATTATCTATTTCGCTATTCGCCGGCTTGTGACCTGTAGCATGAATTAGTAACGCATTATTTTCATACCTGCTTTGATAGTGGGCAGTAAGCTCGGTAATCATCTTCATGGCTTTATCTTCATATTCTCTTTTCAACGTCCTGTCTCTTGTAAAGGTCGCAAGCTCCAACAGTGCCGACGCCGTTATGGCTGCCGCAGAAGCATCTCTTGGCGCATTAGGAATATCAGGGTCATTAAAATCCCAGAATGGTATCTGGTCAGCAGGAAGCCTGTCTAAATAAACACGGGTAATCTTATGCGCAAAATCAAGAAACTTGCGATCTCCCGTTTCCCGGTACACCATAGTAAAACCATAAATGGCCCATGCCTGCCCCCTCGCCCACATACTTTCGTCGGCATAACCCTGAGCTGTTACACCTTTTATCTTTTTACCTGTTTCAGGATCATACACTACTACATGGTATGAAGTATAATCAGGCCTGAAATGATTGTTCATTGTAGTCTCGGCATGTTTTACTGCGATGTCATACAGTTTTTTATTACCGCCATGTTTCGATGCCCAAAACAACATTTCAAGGTTCATCATATTATCTATGATCGTGTTATGCCCTCCGTAATTATTGTGCGGCCATGACAATATCGTTCCAACTTTAGGATTAAAAAGTGTGGCCAGCGTATCGGCAGCCCTTAATACAGCTTCCTTATATTCTTTCTTACCCGTAAGCTGATACCCAAGCCCAAAACTATTGAATACCTGAAAGCCAAGATCGTGATCACTTGCCTTTGTTTTTGTTAATGGTAAAAGATACTGCGTATACTTATCGGCAGCAGTTATCCATTTTTTATCGTGTGTCGTTTCATAAATAAACCATAGCTGCCCCGGCCAGAAACCACTGGTCCAGTCAGTGTACTCTACATATTTCCACTCTTTGCTTTTTGAAGGAATGCTTCTTGGGAGCGATTTCCCGTCATTAGGAATTGCAGCAAGCGTATTAGCGGTGTGCACCTTACAATATTCAAGCTGCGTTAAAACATCAAGCTTTACAATGTCTTTTTTAAGTGTCTGGGCAGTAGCGCCGATGGTTATAGCAAACAGGAAAAAACCTGAAAGTTGTAATCGTATATTCATTTAATGGTTGTTTTTAAAAGTAACCTTTAGTGGATTTTTTAGTGTTAGCGCCTGCTTTTCAAGGAGTGCATCCCAATCAGTAACCGATTGCACCTGCCCACGCTTTTGCCAGGCAAAGCCTGCATAATAAGTAATTTTATCTTTTGCCTTAGTTACAACCAACAGATTGCTTTGATCAGGTGTGGCTGAAACTTTTGAAAATCCTTCTTTTACAAATTTACGGTCTATAACTATACCCTCGCCTACAAAAGAATCATCTATAGCTTCCCAGTGACGGAACCAGCCTGATCGTTTATTAATTTTTACATTTCCTTTATTTTGATGAAGGCTTATACCAATTGCGTAATCTTTTATTTTGCCATCTGCCGAAAGGCTTACTTCAAACTTAGAAAAATTAGATCCTACATCAAGAGAAATACGTTTGGTTTCTTTGATCTTATAATCGCTATAGGGTATGTACTCAAGTTCAAAAACAGTGCGTAAAGGACCTTTTGCTATTACTTTGTAACCTGTAAAGTTTTTAGATACCTGAAGGCTGTCATTTATTAAAATCCCGGTACCGCCAACACCGCGACTGTCGCCTACATGATAAGGGTCATATCCTTCGCCATGATCAGTATGATAATATCCCGGAGATTTTAAATTCCTGCCATACCATTTATCTATAACAGGATCTGCCACTCTTTTGAGCCAGATATCAACACCACTGGAAAGCGTACTCCCTGCAACTCCTTTAAGCGCTTCCTCCTGCCCTTTTGGGCCGTAAACACGAAAAGCCACTTTGTCATTTTCCCATGCAAAATCATCAGATCTTTCGGGAACAAAACGGGCAAAAGCGGCCTGTTTTCTTCCGGGAGCAGCTATCTTATCATCAAATATAATACTATATCTTACAGAAGATTTAGCAGGAACATCAGCCTGAAAAAGTAATTCATCAGGTTTTCCGTCGCTGTTATAGTCAATCCATTGTACAGGCAGATATTCTTTTGTTCCTTCTCTTTTAATCCTTAACGAATGTTGGCTATCTGTAAACTGCTTAGCATCTATCTCAACCACTTCTTTCCGGTTAAAATTGAGTGTGTTTTTTATTTCTACAGTAAACTCCTGAGCGCTAGAGTTAAAAGTGATTATTAAGAATACTATTAACGTAATATACTCTATTATTTTTTTATGTACAGCAAAGCCGTATATCATGATTTTTTGTTTTTGGAATCTCAAAAGTAAAAAAGATTATCAGGTATGGCTATCATTCTGAATTTTTTTAGATTGTAACAAAAATTTATAATTTCTATAATAGGGTTAAAAAGACTATCACTTACCTTTGTGTAATACTACTTGACAATGCAAAAAAAGAATAGAAAACAGGAAGAATTATGGAATGTAATTACCCATGGTACAGGGGCATTGCTTTCTGTTGCTGCGCTTGTTTTACTTGTGTTTTTTTCTGCATTTAAAGGTACAAAAATGGATCTCGCTGCATCACTCGTTTTTGGTGGAAGCTTGGTGCTTTTATATTCGGCATCCACTATATACCACGCTGTTTACAAACTAAAATGGAAACGTATCTTTCAGCGAATAGATCATTTATGCATTTATGTACTCATAGCCGGAACGTATACTCCGGTTGCCCTACTTGGTTTAAAAGGTGTTTGGGGATGGAGTGTTTTTAGCTTTATATGGGCCTTTGCAATAGCTGGCTTTATATTTAAATTCTCTCCTTTACGCAGATTTGAAAAATTATCCCTCGCGTTATATGCACTAATGGGATGGCTTATTATAGTTGCAATTAAACCGCTTATAGAAAATGTAGCAGCAGGTGCATTGTATTATCTATTGGGCGGAGGCCTTTGTTATACTATAGGGATTTACTTCTTTGCAAAAGAAAAAATCCCTTACAACCACGCTATATGGCATGTATTTGTTTTGGGAGGCAGTGCCCTGCATTTTTTTGGTATCTTTTTTTACCTGATTCCGTAATTTTAATTTATTTACTATTTTTAGTCAGCAATATCACTATCACCTAAACTATTGAAAGACAACACTACAAAATATGCCTTCGTAGAAGGTGGAGGCGAAATGGGAGAGCTAACCCGTAATTACGACTGGGCTTCTACCTCGTTAGGACCTTTTTCGCAATGGCCATTAAGCCTTCAAAATACCGTAGGTATCATTTTGCATTCTGCATTCCCAATGTTTTTATTTTGGGGTGATGATAACATCTGTTTTTATAATGACGCTTATCGCCCCAGCCTGGGTGTTGACGGAAAGCATCCGGGAGCCCTCGGTCAAAAGGGTGCAGATTGCTGGCCTGAAATATGGGACACTATTTATCCTTTAATACGGGGTGTACGCAATACAGGCGAAGGCGTATGGTATGAAGACCTTTATTTACCTATTTTTCGAAACGGAAAACTTGATGATGTTTACTGGACTTTTAGTTATAGCCCTGTTTATGGTGATGATGGCAAAATAAATGGCGTTTTTGTTACCTGTGTAGAAACTACAGATAAGGTTAAAACCATAAAAAACCTTGAAGAAAGTAGTAACGAACTTGCGTTTGCCATAGATGCCACAGAACTTGGCGTATGGGACCTTAACCCGGAAACAGGAACTTTTACAGGAAATGCAAGGCTAAAAGAATGGTTTGGGCTGAAACCTGAAGAGCATATCCCATTACCGCTTGCAACATCTGTCATTGCCATAAAAGACCGTAAGAAGGTTGAAGATGCAATAGCATACAGTTTACAATATGAATCGGGTGGTTTATATGATATTGAATATACAATTATACATCCTCATACTAAAGTTGAAAAAATTGTAAGGGGAAAAGGTCGCGCCTGGTTTAATGATGATAAAAAAGCATATCGTTTTAACGGAACGCTGCAGGATATTACA
>Ga0157370_10002423_pt1 | contig 22489 bp, 24 predicted proteins | sample C35metaG_FD_113463 | JGI IMG/M metagenome (GOLD analysis project Ga0157370, IMG submission 113463) | Corn rhizosphere microbial communities from Kellogg Biological Station, Michigan, USA - C3-5 metaG | ecosystem: Host-associated > Plants > Roots > Rhizosphere > Soil | place: USA: Michigan...
CGCGGCGGGTGGTGGACGTCGTGGGCCCGGCGGGCTCCGCATGTTCGGCGGGGGGGACCGGGCACCTGCGCGACATCGAGCCCCCGGGCGACGGCAGCCAGGCTGCGCAACGCGCGGTCAAGGCGCTGGTGGAATTGCGCGTACCGTTCGACCTGTCACGCCGGGCCATCGACTCGGTAGCGCGCGGTGCCAATGATCCCGACCTGCAACCGCTGAAGGAAGCAGCGCGCAAGCTGGCATTCGCCGAGGATCGCGCAGTGTTTGAAGGCTATGCGTCCGCCGGCATCCAAGGCATCAACCAGGCCACCAGCAATCCCGCCACGACGCTCCCGTCCGATGTGAGCCACTACCCTGCAGCGATCGCGGCTGCGGTCAGCAAGCTGCGCGATGCCGGTGTCAACGGACCCTATCGGCTGGTGCTGGGTGGAAAGGCCTACACCGCGGTGGCCGGGTCGACCGACGACGGTTACCCCATCCTCAAGGACATTCAGCAGTTGGTGGATGGCGAGATCATCTGGGCACCGGGCATCGTTGGTGGCGTAGTGCTGACCGCGCGCGGCGGCGACTTCGCGTTGCATCTGGGCGAGGATATCGCCATCGGCTACCTCGGCCACGACGACACGGCTGTTCATCTGTACCTGCAGGAGACGTTCACGTTCCTGCCGTTGACGACGGAGGCTGCCGTGGTACTCACCGACCACGCCAGGTGAGGACCCTATGAGCAAGCATAAACCCGATGATGCTGTCGGCATGCTCTTGAGTGGGCCTTCCAGGGAGGGCGCGCGGTGAGCAACCCCTACGACGTGCTTGGCGTGGCCCCGACTGCGTCGGTCGATGAGATCAAGAAGGCGTACCGCCGGCTGGCCAGGAAGCTGCACCCGGACCTGAACCCGGGCGACAAGGCCGGCGAAGAGAAATTCAAGGAGGTCGCCAATGCCTGGCGATTGCTAGGCGACCCCGAGAAGCGAAAGCGGTTCGATGCCGGCGAGATCGATGAAACCGGCAACGCGCGGCCGCAACAACGCTATTACCGGGACTACGCGGAATCGGGCTCCGCCGATCACTATGCAAACGATGCGGGATACGCCGATTTCGCCGACGGCGACGACCCGTTCGCCGACCTGCTGCGGCGCAGTGCGCAAGCCAGGGCCAACCGGCCCGGCCAGGATATGCATTACCGGTTGCCGATCACGTTCGCCGAATCGATTGCCGGAGCCACCAAACGGCTGACCCTGCCCACCGGTGGCATGCTCGACGTCACGCTGCCGGCGGGCATGGTGGACGGGCAGACCCTGCGGCTGAAAGGAAAGGGTGCACCCGGCGCAGGTACCGGCGGGCCTGGCGATGCGCTGATCGAAGTGGAAGTGCTTCCCGACCCGCGCTTCACGCGCAACGGTGACGACATTACGTTCGAAGCGCCGATCTCGCTGACCGAGGTGGTGCTCGGCGGCCCGATCCGCGTCCCCACACCGACCGGTGACGTCACCATGACTATTCCGCCCGGATCGAACGGCGGCACCACCCTGCGGCTGAAGGGCAAGGGCGCACCGCATCGGGGCGGTGGCAGCGGCGACCAGTTCGTCAAACTGAAGATCGTGTTGCCTAAAAATCCCGATCCCGAACTCAAGGAGTTCGTGTCGAACTGGGCCGCGGGCAAGACGTTCAACCCCCGGGAGGAGTCTGCCGGATGACCAAGATAGATCTCGATAAATTCCTGCAGGAAGCCGGCCTGGAACTTCCCACGCTCGAACAATGGATCGAGCGGGAATGGATCACCCCGACGCGGGTGTCGGCGAGCATCGAGCTTTCCGAGGTTGACGTGGCGCGGGTGATCTTCATACGCGACCTGAGAGGCGACTTCGGCGTCAACGACGAGGGCGTGGAAATCGTGCTGCACCTCGTCGACCAGCTGCATGGGTTGCGCCGTGCGATGCGGGGGCTTCGCACGGAACTGCACGACCGTAATAACCCGTAGGCCGCCCTCCTGCAGAGGGTCGACAGGGATTCGCCCAAGAACCGGCAATCCCGTGCGTAAGGGAAAGTCTGAACAGACTTTTGCTCGTCATCTCAGCTTTTGCTGGGATGACGGCTTGTTCAGACCATCCTTAGATTTTTGCGGCCAGAAAACTATCGGTAGTGTTGGCAATTTGAGTGATGAAGTGGATGTGTTTGCGTAGATCATCACGAGTCACCGCGTGTTGTTTTGGCTGGGCCTCACCGTTCGTTGGACGCAGAGAACGGTGTGCAATGTCTCCCCGCTTTTTGACTAGCCGGTTCAACTCCGCCTTAGCCATCGTTGGGTCGCAATTGTTCCAGTTCCATGCATCTGAAACGTCGAGCGAGAGATACTTCTGGAATATTTGGCGAACCCTATCAGTGCTTGGGCTGTGGAATGATCTGAGATCAATTTCCAGCGACTTGCGGTAGAAGTTTTGGGTAGGATCATCTGCTTTGCCTTTGGCGCAGATTGCATTCGTCGCCTCGACAATTCGATCTTCAAAGTAGGTTTCAAGTGCAGCAAGAGCCATCACTAGACTGGCACGCTTCAGAACTTCAATGTCCGGCGGTGGCGGCTTGGTGTTGAGCGCGTCAAAGTGCTTAAGAAGATCAGTCGAGTCCTGAATCGCGTGCTTGAATGCTTCGAGTGCTTGTGAGTTCATCCGAAAAATCTAACACGCTGATAGATCACGTGTCGCCCTGGCTTCGCCTGCCAAGACGAGCCGCTGCCTCGGCCAGGCTCCGGCGAAGATCCGTCGAACTTGCACGCTGCGAAGGATCGGCCTGCAGGGCGTCGTAGGCGGCGACGACTTCCGTCCGCAACCAGTTCTCGATCGCTTCGTCACGGGCGAACAAGGCTCTCACGCCTTCCCGTGATACCTCACTTTCAGTCGCGTACTGGCTCTGCTGGACCTTGAGCGTGACCAGCTCGGCCATCTCGTTGGGCAAGGTGATGGAAAGCTGCTTCGTGGTTCTCATGGGAAATCTCCCGGTTGCACTCGATAGGATGAAATCCTACTCCGCACTTCCGGGATGGGCGGTCGGTAGCCGCCTGGCGGCAGGTGTGCCCCAGGGATTCAGGATGGAAGTGCCGGTTTCTGGGCGAATCCCTTGCCGAGCTTCCTGCAGCGATGGAAGCCTCGCGACGTATGTGGCTCTACAAGCGCTCAGCGATGCGCCGCATGCCACGCTATGAACGCCGCGGCCGGCAATGATTTCGAGTACAGCCAACCCTGCGCCATCTGTACTCCGGCCCTGGCAAGGGCCACCGCCTGCTCCGGACGTTCTACGCACTCCGCGATGACCTTGCGGCCGCTGGCGTGGATCAGCGGTGCCAAAGCAAGCAGCTCGGTGTCGCTGCCTTCGCCGCCGATGCGCTCGACGATCCGTCCGTCCAGCTTGATGACATCCACGGGAACCTGGAACAGGACAAGCAGGTTGCTGTCGTTCACCCCCACGTCGTCCAGACCGATCGCCACACCGGCCGCCGCCATCTCCTCGAGTTCGTCGAGCCCAAGCCGATCCGGGATGCCGCGTTCGGTGACCTCCAGAAGGATGCGTTCGCGCACGTTCGCCAAGGACGACTTTCTCGCGGCGTATTCCAGCCCGCCACGCCCCAGTATTTCGGGCGGCACGTTGATGCCGATCTGGACGTCGTGCGTGTTTTGCAGCCACGCGCCCAATTCGGCGGCAACGGTATCGACCACCCAGTAGGTCAGCAGCCCGGCGACCGGCGTGTTCTCGATCACCGGGATGAACTCCATCGGCATGACGATTCGGTCGCCCCGGTGCCAGCGGATCAGGGCTTCGCCGCCCACGCACCTGTTGCCGTTTTGCAGTGAGACCGTCGGCATGTATTCCAGGAACATCTCGCCATCTATCAGCGCCTGGTGGACCTGCCGCTCATCGAATTCGAAGCCTTTTCCCATGGGGCGTCATCCTGGTTCATGCATCCGGAGCGGTAGCGGAGGAGGAAACGGGGACTTCTTGCCGCACGCGAGCGATCGCGCTGTTCATCATCACGCTGTTGGGAACCACTACTTCATTGCCCTCGCCATCGATGAGCAGGGTGAACGACAACGAGATCGCGTGGATCCTGGCGGATATCGTTCCGACAGGGCAGTAGAGGCGGATGTCATCGCCGATCTGAACTGTCCTGGACAGCACCAGCGAACAGCCGGCAATGAGGTTGCCCAGCGTGTCCTGCGCGGCCAGCCCCACCACGACTGACGCGACGCCCGCGCCCGCCAGCAGCGCGGTTCCGAGCGCGCGCAACGGTGGCACGAGATGGGCGTAAAGCACGAAGGCGATCAGATAGGCCAGCAACTGTGCAAACACGCTGGCGAACTGCAGAACCGTGATGTCGGACAACCCGTGTTCGATGCGGCGAGCACCCCGCCGGATGGCCATCGCCGCGAGAAAGGCCAGCACAAGAAAAAGCAGGCCGAAGAAAATCGCTCCCATCGTCGAACCAGGCTCAAGCAGATTCTTCGCCTTCTCAACCAGGTGGTTCATTCTTCCCCTTGAGCCCGGATCGGGGCGTATGGCACCGTATCGGATAGTGCGTGCATCTGGATTGTCCGGCTGCGGGCAATGGCGCGCAAGGTATGGCTAGTGGCTCTTCGTTGAAGGGAGCGCGGTGAAGGCCCCGACGTGTCTTACACTGTTTTCATGCCCACTCATCCCGACAGCAAGACTTGGCTGGCCGATTTGCGCCGGCGTATTCCAGAAGTCTCTCCCGCGGAGGCTTTGGCGCAGCAGACACAGGGTGCACTACTGATCGACGTTCGCGACGATGCCGAACGCGCCCCAGGATGGCCGGTTGGTGCGCTGGGCTTGTCGCGTGGTTTTCTTGAATTGCGCATCGAGCAAGTCCAGCCGAACCGCGACCACCCGATCCTCGTCTTGTGTGGCAGTGGCATGCGCTCGTTGTTGGCGGCCGAATCTTTGCAGCGGCTGGGTTACCGCACTGTGCATTCGATCACTGGTGGTTTCGAGCGCTGGAAGGCCGAGGGCCTGCCCGTGGCAGTTGGCGCACTCGATGCCGATGCGGCCGAACGCTATATACGCCAGTTGCGTTTGCCGCAGGTGGGTGAAACGGGACAGGCGAAACTCGCTGCGGCCAGGGTGGTGCTGCTCGGTGCCGGTGGCCTTGGTGCGCCGGCGGCGCTGTACCTCGCCGCAGCCGGTGTAGGGCAGCTCACCCTGATCGATGACGACCGCGTGGAACGGTCCAACCTGCATCGCCAGGTCATTCACGCCGACGCTCGCGTAGGCATGCCCAAAGTCGAATCGGCACGGATTGCGCTGGCCGCACTCAATCCCCGCGTACGCGTGGTCACGCATGCCGAACGCCTGCAGGCAGCCAACATCGAGACGTTGCTGGCCGGGCACGATGTGCTGATTGATGGTGCCGACAATTTCTCCGCGCGCTATCTGCTATCCGCGGCCTCGCTCAGGTTGAAGCTTCCGATGGCGTACGGCGCGGTCGAGCGCTTCACCGGGCAGGTGAGTGTGTTCGATCCACGAAACGCCGCCTCACCGTGCTATCGCTGCCTGTTCCCCGAGCCCCCCGCGACGGCTGATGCGCCCAACTGCAGTGAGGCCGGCGTACTTGGCGTGCTTCCCGGCATCATCGGCCTGCTGCAGGCGACCGAAGTGTTGAAGCTGATCCTGGGCATCGGCGAACCACTGGTCGGCCGATTGCTTTCGTTCGACGCGCTCGGCATGCGCTTCCACGAAACACGCCTGCCACGCGATCCTGGCTGTCCCGGCTGCGGCCGCAATGCGGTGTTTAGCGGCTTCGAAGACATTGCCCTGTCCTGCGCTTCTGCTGATTGATCAATAAGGCGAAATCAGCGCATGGTTTGGGCGGAGTGTGGAGGGAGCCTTCCTGTTGGATTCTTCCCGCTGCATCCAAGGGTGCGCCATGCGGTTTGAGATGTCTGGATACCTTGCTTCGGCCCGGCGATTTCCCATTCCCTTCCGTTCACGTCGGGTTTCTTTCGGCAGTCGACTCCGCCGTATGGATTCGATACCCGTTCTTTCCACCGCTCTTCACTTGGTACATCGCCCGATCCGCATAATCCAGAAGGATGGGTAGCGAACTGCCATGCAGCGGGTAAAGGCTGATCCCGATACTGGCCCCCAGGACATATTCCCGGCCGTCAACCACGATGATGGCGGTAAGCTCCCGCAACAGTTTCTGTACGATGTGATCGACCTGCTCGTGCTGATCGAGCTGCGTGCATATGGCGACGAATTCGTCGCCACCCATGCGCGCGCAGATGTCGGTGCTACGGGTCGCCTTTCGCAGCCGTCCGGCCACGGTCTTCAGCACCTCGTCGCCCACACGATGCCCTGCGCGATCGTTGATCGGTTTGAAGTCGTCCAGATCAATGCAGATGATGGCTACCAGTTGGTGGGGACGGGTCGCCAGTATCAGAGCATTTTCGAACAACGAGTTCATGTAGCGCTTGTTGCTCAATCCCGTGAGGGGATCCTGGAAGGCCATGTCGAGCGCTTTCGACTCGGCCTCCAGCAGTCTGTTTTCGAAACTGCGCAGGACGGCGGCGAGGAGCGCGAAATACTGCACCATGACCAGTCCCGTTCCCAGCAGGAACCCTTGTGTGAACCAGCTTGGCACGCGGTGAATGATCAGAAACGCCGTCGCCCAATGCACAGCGAGCAACAGGCTCGCCAACGCCGTGATGGACATCAACCGATGATCGAGTTCACCCCGTCTCCGATACGTGACCCAGGCCACGTACGACAGCATCCCCGCATTGAAGACCGCGAGACCAAAGCCACGGACCAGCGGCGGCGAACCGGTGACCCAGGCGAGAAACACCCAGATCTCGACAGCGAGCGTGGCGATCCAGAGATATCGCATCCCCAGCGACAGGTCGAAAAACCGGACAAGCCCTATGACGAGGCAAAGCTTTTCGAGCACATTCAACGCCGCGTATACCCAAACGGTAAGCTCGACATCGTGCTCGACCAGCAGGAAAAGGAAAACCAGCCGGGCGGCAAGGGCGAACAGCATCGCGGCTGCCCACCAGCCCGCGCCTGGATTGGTTCTCGGGATACTGCGGATCCAAAGAAACAACAGGAAGAAAACAAAGTAGACGGTGGAGCCAATCGTATGAACGAGCTCGTATGCCATATCGGCAATTCCGGTTGATTGGTACCTCGCTGAATCAATCCCGGACAACGGCATCCGGAGTCAGCGCCCCTGGCAGGCCCAATTTGAGTCTGCGGACAGTCTGGATCCGCCAATCCCGGGAATCAAGTGGGATCAGGGTCGGTCCGGGTCGATGCCCGGATTCGCCCTATAAGCTCGATAGGGCCTTTCTCAGCATGCCGCCATCGGCCGTCAGCATCGCGCCCGGCGGAATGCAGATCCCCGCAAGTAGCGCGCACCCGATGCCTAATCAGTCGTGCCATTCGACGCTGCACCATCAGCCGGAAACCGACATTCCAAAATTTCATTGATCGGTATTGGCCAGATGATTATTTCGGGTCGTTCCGAGCGATCAATTCCTCCGATATGCGCACAGAATACCAAATCAAATAGGAGGCAGATTGATCACGTCGGACTTGTTTGCTCGTTGGCTGCCCTTTGCAGTACTGAAATGAATGCGTATGGCGTGCCTAGCCATGCGAACACTGCATTCAGCATCGGTGGCAAGTAGTTTTGCCAGCTTGCGCAACGTGTGCGCACGCTCCCGGTATTTCGCGAATTGTTTCGGATCGGCCAGAATGGCTCGACATCGAGATTTTCTGGCACAAGTTGTCAAAACGGCAGCGACTTGGCGGTGGCGTTGGTACCGCTTCACCAATTGCGACAAGTGGTACCTTACAAAGCCCTCGGATACGCCGCAGCGGTTTGCGAGCGTCGACAACCGCAATATCTGCTTCGCACGCGGCAGCTCGAGTTCCGCAAGCATGGCATAGCGCACATCTTCGACAATTTCACTGGGATGTCGGATCTTTGCCTTTGCGGCAATCGCGTTGCGGTCAAAGATAAGTTGACCCGCTGCCGTTGCGGCACCCTCTGGATCCTGCAGTATTTGGAGAACTGTCACTCCAGCCGCCTGCGCCTTTCGCAACATGGTTCCCAGTGTGGGTTTCACTTCAGCATCGCGGGCCTTGGCACTTCCACTGATCTTAGCGACGCCAGCAACGATGGTGGCGACGGGCGAGACGATGGAAAACAGCGCACTTTGGAACGTGTGAAATGCGTTCGCATCGCGAACTACCTGCTCGCCACTCGCAATAGCTTCGACCAACTCGCTGAGATCGCGTTCTCCTAGCGGAGGTTCTGGCATAGGACACAAATCCGACGGAGGCCCGATTAGCGGCGCGTCGCACTTCCAGCACAGCAATTGGTCGCCGGATCGGTTGTGAAAGTTTTGCGCCTCGCCACACACGGGACACTCGATCCGCAGCACCACCCGATGCTCGGGGCAGCGCGTGATAGCGCGTAGCGTCCAAAGCAATCGACCGTACGGCTGTGCACCCGAAACAATGTCATCTCGAAAGCATTGTTCACACCACGCGCGATTGCCCCGCACCGAATCAAAGACCTGGGGGTTCAATGCCTCCCCGATCGGGATCAACGTGCAGCTACGTAAACCTGACACGCCCATGGCATGTTCAACCGCGTCAACGTACGCGCCTACGCTGGCACCATACCCGAAGATACCAACGCCCTTGGACATGTAGAGAGTGGACTCATTCAATGAAACACGGCGTCTCAGCTCGCGTGATTGCCACGATGAAAGGAAGCGAGTCAGCTGCGTGATACTGCAGGCATGGAGGCATGCCAGACGCCCGAAGTATGAGCCAAACGCCTCTACGTACTTCGTGCCCATGCCAGCAGGCTCAAGCGGCAGCAGCACGGAGCTCATGTCCGCACGGCCGGTTGCGCACGCCTCGGTCTACGCTCGAACGGGCGAGCGTGCTTCTTCCATGTGCCCTCCTTGTGCTTGCCTGCGCCGTTGACCTTGACACCGGTACTCGGCGTGGTCGAATTGGGCGATTGTGGGACGTCGATCAGTTCCACGCGTGTTCCCAACAACTTTTCGCCGCTCTTGATGTCGGCTTCGGTGGTATCCCACTGAAGTGCAGTTGGGCGTGTCTGGTTCAGCACCTCGGCGGAAATCGTTGTATGACATGCATCCGCAAACGCTTGCGCGAGTACGAGTCTCTTCTCGAGGATGCCGACCACGCCATGGCATTCGTGTCGCAGGCGATCAGCCTCGTCTATCAGGAGGTTCTGTGAGTCGAGGCGTAGCTTCGGTGATTGGCTCATCGTCGCCACCACGCGCCGCCACTCGGTTGCGTCGCTTTTGTTCTTCCCGTAGCGGGGTAGATGCACGATCAGGAGCCGCTCGGCGAAGTGAGTTCGGTAGGCCATCGCAACTTGGGCCAGCTCATACCCACCGGCAAGGACAAGCGTCGTCTGCGGCGTAATCACGCCTTTCATCGCTTCAAGGAGCGATGCCTTGTACTCCTCATCCTTGGTTCGAACGAGATAGTGAGCGTCATCCACAACGGCAGTCATCACGTTTCGAGAATGAATCGCGCCCTTGAGCGCACGGAGACAGAAAGTTTCGTCGGTCTTGATGGCTGGCCGGTACTGTGCTGTCTCGGTCGAGATCGGCTCTAACTGAAAGAATGGGTGACCGACGTCTTCCAACAGTTCGTGCAGTGCAAATTTGGGGGTCGTGTGGCCTTGGCGCGTGGTCATGGCCGAGAAGCCGATCACCGCTCGATCATTCGGGCCGACGCATTGGTAGATCTCGCTAATCAGGAATGACACTAAATAAGCAAGTAGCTGTGATTTCCCACCGTTCGTCGGCCCGACAATAAGTATCGCTGCTTCGGTGGGGCATAGACGGAAGATCCCCTTGAGCTGATCCAGGCAGAACCTAAAGTTTCTGTGTTCGATGACATCTGTGAGCTTCGGCTCGCGCATGGCAAGCTCCTGAAAGAAGCGGCGCTTTGTGTAGTCCATATGCAGTAGTCCATATGTAGTAGTCAGATTTTCAGTGGAAGGGGCAATGTCGGGAGTGCAGCAACCTGCCCACTTGGTGTGCTGTTTGCTGGCGTATCTGTTGGGTCCACCGATTGATCAAAGGGCACGGGTTGAGGCGTCGGCTTGCTACGTCGTTCACGCTTGGGACTGGAATGCAGGGCCCTTCGGCGTTGCGCGCGATCTGCCGCACTGGGTCGCGTTAAGCATTGCGCATCCGCCCGTATCGACTCATCAGTGCGTCCATAACTTGCAAGGGCGTCCCTTGACTTGGCGACGTGCCACTTTCCGCCGAACGCGTAATACAGGATCGATGGATCTTCCGGTTCCGGACGCAGGAACAATTTATGCTGTCGAAGATCAACGCCAATCAGGGATTCGGTATAGAAACGTTTTTCCTTCACTCTGATGGCCCCCGACGGCTCGACGCACCCGCTTTCCTTCAGTGGCGGTGCCGTGACGATCAGAAATTCGAGATTCATTGCAACCGGTATGCCCTGCTTCCCGTAGATCTCCTCGAAGTGTTGCCGCGCCTCGAACTTGGACTTGCTGCCATCAAGCGGTTTGAGCGTTGGGATGATTTCGAACAGGAGGTGGTCTGTATGGTGAAGCAGATCCTCGAAGTCGCGTCTGGGGCCCCGCGACGGATGTTTTTTCGCAGAAATGGCCCGCGAATTCGGGATATCAATCACAAACCCCGGGTAACCACGACACACAGTTTCTGCGAAGGTCCCAAAAGTGCGCTCAACACGGTGGCCAACGCGCGGGTCAACCTCTGGCCGGTAAATCGCATCTATCCCAAACGCTGCGAGCGCCGCAATGAAGACTGTGCCCATGAAGTCGGAGCCATGGTCAGAGATGATCACGTGCGGAAGCCGTCCATGCTTGCGAGCGCACTCACGCAGGAGTGCCAGGTCAGTCTTGTGACTCGGGTACTTCTGGGTCATTACGCGTGCAAGCGGCTCGCCGGTCCAGTCATCCACGAGAATCGTCAACCATGGCTTAGCTTCAGCGCCGGTATCATCCTTTGAGTAAGTGGGTGCCAGACAGTGGTCGATGTGCGCGACCTGAAACGGACCATCCGCGAGCGGCACTTGTTTGTCCACGTTGCCGTGCGGTGTGACAGCATTGGCCATGCGCCGTCCCCCTCGAGCCATGGCGTCTTCGGTACAGTGGTCGCGTTGCTTCCACAACTTGCAAAACGTGGAGTAGTGCACAGGGCTTTCCTCGCAACCACGTTTCTTGGCTGCTTTCGCCAAGCGCTTTTCGTATTTCCCCATGGCACCGGTACGCGACGGATATCCGGTGCGGCTCCGCTCGACCCTGATGACCTCGATCAGCAAAGTTTTGTGCCAGCGTGCGAGTCTTTGGCCGCGATTTCCACATCTGGACCATTTCGGGTTCAAGGCAACTGCGCCGCCCTCCTTGAACGCTTGGTTCCATCTTTGTTTGGTCCTGCGTGATGGAGCCTTTCCAGAGGTACGAGCGATCACCCTCCCTTGCAGGAATCTGACGCGAAAGCCCAGTTCGTCCAGGTGCTTCGGGTCGCCCGTATGTTCGATGGACACGGTTCCCTTGGTGGATGCTGCGGACTGGAGCGATGCGATGCCGGCAGAAACCGCGACGGCCTGGTCTGGCGATGCGCAGATGAACGAGCCGAACACTCAAACGGCTGCAACCTGCAGAAGCCTCGACTTGGCGGTCGAGGCTTCTGTCGTCTTGCCCCGGACAATTGAACTAAGTCATTGGGGTCTCCGTTCGGCAATATTCTTGCGGCTCCTCGCACGGCAGCGGCTTCAGCCCTAGCGCGACAGCAACCTCATGCGCTTGCCCTCGAATTCCTTGGACACGTCCCCCTAACACTGCGTATACGAGCGGTGTACTGAAGCCATTTGTCTGCGCCCAAGACCGGATGGTTATACCGCGGGCGCGAAACTGCGCCTTTACATCCGAAGGTTGTCGTTGGCGAGGTAAATTAAACATGCTACAATTGTAGCATGTCAGACACTATTGTAGTGCACGCCGATAGCGAACTCTCCGGGCGCCTCCGCACAGAACGGGAGAAGCGGAGACTCACGCAGCCCGCTGCGGCCAACCATCTAGGCATACCGTTGGCGACATACCGGAGTTATGAATCTGGCCGCAGCGAGCCGCCTATTTCACTTCTCGCGAAGATGATGACGGCCGGCATGGACTGCATGTTCGTGGCGGTCGGTCGATCTCTGAACGAATTGACTGCTGAAAGCATCGATTGGGCGCTGCTCTCTGAGATCACCAAGATTCTTCACGACTGGTCGTCGTCCCGACCACGCCCCCTCGATGCAGACGAGCTGGCGCGTTTCATGCGTACGTCGTACCTCTGGGCGGCAAGGATGGGCCGACAAGCCGGCCTTGATCTGCTCGCTGAATTGCGTGCGGCTTGACACCCATGACCCGGACAGATGTGCCCTCGTCATCGCTTCGCGACCTGAAAGATGCACTGGCCTCGTTGCAGCGAGAAGCGCTGAACCGCGATCAGAAGGATCGCGAGGATCGCGAAGCCGAGAAGAAGGAACGCGAGGAGCAAGTCGCCCGCGAGCAGGAGGAAACAAAGCGCAATCTGGCCAATTGGGTGATGAAGGAAAGGTTCGGCTTCGCAACGATTGCCATCGGATGTGCATTCGCAATTTTGTTGGCCGTGCTGCCGGCGTCGCCTGACAAATGGCTCCTGTACGTGTGTGCATCTATTTGTGTTCTCGCCGGTGCCTGGCAGAAGGATCGCGCAAATAAACACATCGCAAAGTTGCTTCAGAAAGCTGTAGCCGAAGACGTGATTGGCGCGCGCACGCGTTGGTAGTTCGAGGCCAGGAGATCACTCGGCCGGCCTTACATGACCACTGGACAAATCCGACATACATCTTCGCTGATTGTCGCGCTTCAAAGGTCAACGGCAGACGAAAGCAACTGAGTTGCAAATTGCGATCACCGCAGCCAACAGATCGGTACCAGTCATGACGCTCCCGTACGAACGTTCCCGCGCAGTCATCGAAACACGCCAATTTCTGAAGGAGCTGCTTACCAATACGAGGGTTCCCGCCTCGGTTCGTGGCGAAGCTCGCAATCTACTTCGCCACTACCCAACTGGGTATGAGGTGTTCTGCGCCGGATGGCAGGAACTGGCCGAACCTCGCCTTGTTACAGAACCAATCTTTGGTACGAGCATCGACGGCTCGCCCTCGCCAAACTGGCCAGCACCACCCGCACGCCAAGCAGATAAGTGACTGTCTCGTGCCACATCCAGGTTTCCGATGCCCACCGGTGTTGGCGGCTACCCCGCAATCCACCATCTCGCAACAGGAAAACGAATCTGCAGGTAAGGACGTTACCTCTCACAGGAAATCAACGGATTGGCGTGTGCCTGCAAGGCAACTTTCTTGTCTACATGCGGTTCGCGCCAACCCGGCTTTTGAGGACAGACAGCGTGGCTTCAACTGAACATCTGGAAAGGTTACTAAAGCGCGCCGTATTGGAGCCCGGCACCCGGCCCCGATTCCTGAAAAAGCTCTTGGCAAGCCATGTGTTCGTTTTCATTCATCATCCCGAAGGTGAGGCGCAAACGGTGTGGAACAGTCAGATCGTTGCCTGGATTCGCCATGACGGTGCACATGTCTATGCGCTTTTTACCTCTGAGGAAGCGCTGGCCAAAGCGCCCCTACCTGGGAAGGCAGCCTTCAATATCCATGTCCAGAGTCTTTTTGAAGCGAATCCAAACGTTCACTGTATTGTCAACCCAGGGTCGACGTATGAGATGCAGATTTCAGCTGACGAGTTGGCACACGCTTTGGCAAGCATTGCGCAGGCCGGAGGCGCAACAACTTTGATGCTTGGCGCACGTGAGAACGCTGCCATTGCAAACAGCCATCCTTTGTTGGCCAGCAAGCTGATGACCTTCTTAGCCGGAATTATCCAAGTTGAGCAGGCCTACTTCCTCGAGGCCGAACTTAGCCAGCTCCCGAGCCGGCCGCTGCAAATAGCTATCTTGGTAAGTGAAAGTGTCCAAATCGCTGACGCGATTTCAAAGGTGGTCGAAGGGACGTATGGCAAAGAGAAGGCAGCGAAAGTTCGCATTTTTCTACCGAATTCGCCTGAATATCTCTCTATCAGGGCTGCAGGCATAGCGCCTTTCTATGATCGCGAATGGGGTGCGCGATTACTGGCGCTCAAGCCAGATGCGCGTTCAGAGTGACCTCAGAACGCGCTGGCTAAAGCTCAGTCAGTGCGGCGGAAATCTCGTCGCAGCTGGCCGCCTTGCTAACTTGTCTAATGAGTTTAGCGAAGTTGGCATCCTTCCCCCTCGCCCGGCGAACGCTCTCCAAGGTGCGCTTGTCCACGTAAGTGACATCGGCATACGGGGCCAGACACAAAAGATGGACATCGTTTAGTTCGCTACCTTTGCGTTCCGGTTGATCGTGGGCATGGGCCCGCATGCTTTCCTCAACCACGATGACCGGAAGGCGGCCCCGCGTCACCGTTCGCTTCAGCTCCTGCAACGGTAGCCCATTTGCCTCGGCGACGATCCGAAGGCGCTTGTGAAAGATAAGGAGATCCATGGTTTCGGCAAACGTGGCCGACGGATCGATTTCGTCGGGGTCCAGGCCCGCGTTCACCAGGATCTGGATAGCTGGCGGTAGATCGCCCCCAGCAGCGATCGCATGGCCGTTACGGGCGATCTCCGAGAAGAATGCGCCGGCCATCTCGGCGGGGTCACTTATGCGTCTGTCACCGCGCGCTGCGATTTCATCGATCAAGTTATTTTGAAGATGCTGGAGCATACGAACCGCTTCTCCGCCTTCGCGCAGTGGCTTGTCCATCCAGTCGGCGATCCGCGTGTTATCGATTCCCACCGTTCGCCACCGGGAGATGGCTGTGACCCGGCGTGCGTTCTCCTGCTTGTCAGACAGTGCTGCGCGAAGAAGCCGCCAGTCCCGGAATACATCAGGAATTGCCTCAGTGGCCGGTCCAACCGAAAACAGACCGCCACGTACAAGTTCGCGAACCTGGAACACGTCAGCGCCAGAATGGACATGGGCCGCCACAACTTCGGCTTTCAGCACGTCCAGAATTGAGCCAGGGCCTGCGTCCTGGTGCGACGGTCGGACCCATGCCATTAGTGGCCAACTCCAGAGATAACGAAGCCGTGCGTCAACTAGCTCGTCGTTCTTGTGTTGCAGCAGTTCCTCGACCTGATGCCAGCAGAGCAGCGGCAACCACCCGCGTTCGACAAGGCCGGGAATGAACCTCTGTGCTGCACGCTGCCGGTCGCGACTGGCCGAAATCCAGTTGGCTGCAAGTTCCGCCAAGTGCGATGTGTCGAGGACCACGAGGCGCGGTCTGGTGATTAGCGGAGGGACCGTCATGGAAGACGCTTTCCTTTTGGTTTGTTCGGTTGAACCATTCTTTCTGCCGCCGTTGGAACCGGCCACTAAAGACAGGAAGCACAGGCGCTAGGTTTCATTCCGAACCCTCTGCCAGCTCTTCCAAGCGCGCCAATTCAGCATGCGTGTCGAACCCGTCATGACGGGTCTGGACGGTGGCTTCGTCTTCTCCCGGTAAGGCTCCCGTGAGAGCCATTCGTTCAACGTCCCGCTTCAAGGGCTTGGGGAAGCCCATCTGAGCGCAATGCTTCAGCATCCAGCTGCGATGCGCATCGTGAAACTTCTCTAGTTGCTCCGTAATGTGAGCGCTCTGGCGGGCACTCAGAGAAACGAAAGCGGCCACCCGCCGTGACATGTCCTGGCCGTAGTCGGGGTGGGTCAAGCAAAGCGATTCGCCGACACGCTCAATGACACGCCATGCATAGACGAGAACATAAGGCAGCCTGCTATAGAGATAACGCCACTGCGAGACCTTGGCCTCATAGCCGGAAAAGATGAAGTTTATGTTGAGCAGTTCCGTCCTGATCGCTTTGTGCTCAGTGAAAAGGTGGATCGCTTTGTTACAGATGCCGTCAAAGCCGTCCTCGACTTTCTCGTATCGCAATTGCGACAAATAGGCAGCATCAAAGACATCCGTCTGATCGGTGATCTCCAGCACGCGTTGAATGCGTCGCGTGTGACCATCCGGTCCTCCTGCCGTACGCGGTCGCAGCAAGAGTGGGTTCGTGGCTAGCTTTTCGGCGAAATCCGCCTCGTCGAGCACTATCGATTCGAGTACGAAGAGATTTTCCTGCAGCAGCTTTCTTATCAGGGCATAAGTGATGTTCAGCTTTCCCTTGCGCGAACACTCCAGTGCCTCATAAAGACAATGCAGCATGTCCGATAGCACTGCTGGCAAAACGAGAGCCTTGAGGATGCGCGCCCTGTCCTGCAGGCGTCCTGTGGTTTCAAGCCACTCGAAGATATCTTCCGCTTCCTCGAACGCCGCTGCCTCAGCCTTATCATTGAAATGGATACGGCTCTTGAAGACTCCGCTTTGTTCACCGGACACCAGGAGCTGCGCCAGGATGTCATGGACTGCAAAGCACAGGTCGTGCGCGATGAAGAATTCCCGGGGGAGGAAGCCTCTTTTATTTTTTACTAAACGTCGCATCGACAGTTCCGCCTGAAGTCCTGTTGGCGATCAGATCACGATCCTCTCGGCCTCGTCGAGGCCAACCCAATCCACTCGATGGCGCATTCCATCCGCGAGTCAAGGCCGGAATAGGTAAGATGTTCGATAACGGATCACTCTGAGGGGGGCGTATGGGGAACAAGCCACTAGTTACTAAGGACGCACTTCCGAGGCGGCCTATCCTCGATCTCGGCGCTTCCGACGACGAATTGCCCGCATGCGTAGCTAAGAACGTAGGGGCTTTGGTCATTGCGATGGAAACCAGGTGCACCAAAGTCGCTCAGGAGACGACCGATGACAACTAATAGCGCTAACCAATTCATCCCCTTAGTCACCCGACGGGCGGAGCACCTGATAGATCAGGTCGTAGGGCGGCAAGATATTTTGGGCTCAGAGGACCCGCTTCCGATGGTTGTTCAGCGACGCCCTGATGGAGGGATTGTAAGCCGCGATACGTCCTTCACTGAGGTTCGTACGGAAACGACCGATGACAACTGATGCGGTCTGCATGCCTCTGATTGCCCAGTTCGCCACGAGACTTAGTAACGATCGTGAAGAGGTCTTCCGCTATGACCCAGCGCGGCAGGTTTCTCAGCTTTGGAATGGCAGAGAGTGGGTCGACACCTTTGAAGCACGACGGAATTTCGCGTCTGAGACCCGGATTACGCGTGTGAGCCAAGAGTCCACCGATGACGCCTGATGTGGAGGTCTTGATCGTCAGCACTGCGGTAGATGCTGCAACCGACGAAGTCGTTCGAATCTTGGGCGAGCGTGGCACTCACGTGACGCGCATGAACACCGAGGATCTCCCATTCGACGGTTCGCTCAGCATTGATTTTCAGAGCGCCTCGAGCACGACACTGCAGTACAACGGAAAGGCAATCACTGCGCGGTCGATTTGGTATAGGCGCGTTCGAACCCCTCCGAAGCCAGAGAAAATGGACTCGGGAATCTACGACTTTTGTCTTCGAGAGAATCGGGCCGCCATGCTGGGCGGCTTGATGACACAGCGGACGCGTTGGATGAACCATCCAGCGGCGGTATGGCAAGCAGAATTCAAGCCGTTTCAACTGCGCGCCGCACAAGATGCAGGGCTAGATATCCCTAGGACACTGGTCTCGAATGACCCTGGCACAATCGACCGGGCGCAAGCCCAGCTCGGTAGCATGATCGTCAAGCCAGCGAGGTCGGGACACTTCTGGCAAGGTGGAGAGGAATACGCCATCTTTACCTCTGCGTTGACTGCAGAGCACTTGGACTCTCTGGAAGACGCCAGATGGACGCCATCCATCTACCAGGAGTTGGTTCCAAAAGAAGTCGATGTTCGGGTGACGTTCGTGGGCGGAAAATTTTTCGCGGCCGCGATCCACTCGCAGACCGACCCAGCTGCTGCTATCGATTGGCGGAAAACCGAGAATGCCGGGCTTCCACACTCGAAAATCGAACTGCCTGATCCGTTGCTTGAAAGACTTCAGCGGCTCATGGCATTGCTTGGACTCGAGTTCGGATGCATCGACTTAGTTAAGACACCGCGGGGCGAGTACGTATTCCTTGAGGTCAATCCGAGCGGTCAATGGCTATGGCTGGACGACCAACTGGACTTGGGCATTTCTGCTGCTGTTGCTGATTGGTTGATCACGCCATGAGTACTAGTACTTCGCAGCCCAATCCACCGCCGGGACAAACCCCGTTGCCACCTCAGAAAGGGTGGCAACGACTCAATCTGATTGGCTGGTTGATTGGCTTGCGAGGTTCGACGTGGCTCGACTGGATCATTCCGTGGGCTACACCGCTATCGGACAAACAGCTGGAAGTGCAGGCGCAGACGCACGCAGAGCAGATCGCGGAAGTCGAGGTGCGACTGGCCACAGCTGACGTGGCTGCACTGAAGGATACGCTGGCGAGTGTAGAGGCACTATCGGATGCCGATGACGAGCGAAGAAAGGGGGTGGACACCCGCCTTTCAACGATCGTTGGGCTTACATCGATTGCTGCGACCTTGACGACAGGTCTCATCGTTGCGCAAGCTGCGGGAACGCTCAAGCTGCCAGCGGGGTGGACTCTATGGGGGATTGCAGCACTTGCGTTTTACCTGGTCACTCAGCTGTGTGTCGCAATTGGATGGGCAATCCAAGGCCAGTCCCGTGCCAGCTATCAAACAGATCGTGCCGTGGACCTCATAAGAGAGCCTGGGACGACTGAAGAAATTTGGTTGCGGAAGCGCGTCCGTGAAAAGGTTGAGCAACTGTTTACTAATCAGGAACAGGTCAACAAGAAGATCACCACAATGGCGGTTTCCCATCGTGCGATCCAAAATTTCGTCGGAGGCCTGATCCTCCTAAGCTTGCTTGGGTCGCTGGCAGCATTTCGAGCCCCGGATGAGGCTCCCTTGATGCAGACAATACGTTCAAACGCGGAACTTCGAGCATTGCTGCGAGGACCTGAAGGTCCTCCCGGGCCACAGGGGGAATTGGGCCCTCGCGGACCGCAGGGAGCCACTGGGACACCTGCTGGGCCGGCTGCTCGCTGTAACTGCGCCCCTGCCAGCGCCCAGTCCAAGTGAGTGGCGAATTGACTGCGTGGCGGGAATTCCAGCCGGTCGATGCAACCCAGAGCGGACAACTTTCGCCGCCGGTGTTTGCTGGGCATTAGCCTAGACTGCTCCAGCCGGCGCGCGTGCCAAATCGCGACTTCCGCTACGTCATGGCATGATCATCATCTCTACGTCCGAGCGGCTCGAAAATACGAGGAAGCTTTTGCAGGAACGACGTTAGAAGGGGAACAGGGGATGGATGACGCGGACAACTGGACTTGGCCGGTTCGGCCAACGGGACCGGCTGAGTTTGATGAAATGATGGTTTCTGTGAACCGCCATTTGGCTGTCCACAATTTGAAGGTGCACCAGCGTGCGGTGCATGCGAGTCGATTGATCTCGATCGCTTTGGGCTACGGTGGGGTTCCGATTTTCGGCACCCGCATCGATCGTGGGGAGCCTTTCAGCCCAGCGGACACACTTCAACGCGTTTTCGAGTGGTATCGCGAAAACTACGGCGAACGGAACAAAGTCGACCCCTCGCCTGGCGCGGTGGTCATGAATCACCATAATACCTATTGGCGCTTGAAAATCCCCATGGTTCGAGGGTCGATCCCGCTGATCATCGATCGCGATCTGAGCGTTGGGAATGTTGAAGGCGTCTTTCGGGGACCAGCGCCACCGCGGAATGTTCTGCTCCAGGTGGAGCACCTGACGCAAGCTCATGCCTCGCGACTCTCCGATGATGACTTGTCATACATCTGGTCTGAATTCCGCCAGGGCTGGGACGCTGTTTCGTGTCTGACGGACCTGCGAGGGCACGAGCTGTTCAACCAGGCTCGAGGCGACTATGCCCAGAGCGTGGAAACGCTCTTGGACGCCAGAACCCTCAGCAAGGCCCGGTGGGACACCGCCCAATGCGCCGAGAAGATTTTCAAAGGACTGCTGGCGCGTGCGGGCCACAGTTTTCCCACATCAGGTGGAAAGGGGCATGACATCGCTCATCTCGGGGTATTGATGAAACAGCATTTCGGACTGGAACTTTCAAAGGGTTCACTGACCGCCATCCACTGCCCGCCGATGGTTCGGTATGGAGAGATGAACGTGGACCCGAATGAGGCGTGGACCTCCCACAAGGAACTCTTGTCCGTGCTTCGATCGATCAGTGCCGCTGGACTGGATCAACTTTCGTGAACACGGATCAACCAACCGCCATGGCTGCCTTCAATTTTTTTCACCAGGTCAGAGGGCGTCTGCGGACCTATTTCCGGCCAAGCAAATTTCTCAACTTCCTGAGCATTTGTTGCTTCGTGGCGGGTGCCCTCTACGCCATCAGCATGCTTGTGTATCCGTGGTTCGTCAGCCCCAGGGGCTGGAAACATGTGCAGCTCGTGTGGGACCACTGGCAAGGCCTCAACGTCGGCATGCTGGCTTTTCTCTCAAGCGTTATTGCGTTCAACATTTCCCGCTACAACGCCGAGCAACAACGGGCCCGCGAATTCCTGGCCGCCAAGGCCTTTCTCCCTCAAGCGTTCAGCGAGTTGTCCGAGTATTTCAAGGCCAGCGCTTCCGTCTTGGCGCGTGCCTGGAACAGGCAAGGGAACGAAAACATCGATATCGATCCACCACACCTGCCCAGTGATTACAGGGAAATCTTCGAAAAGTGCATCCGGCACGCAACACCAGAGGTCGGCCAGTACCTCGTGAACATCCTGGTTTGGATGCAGGTGCACAACGCCCGGATGAGAGAGTTTTTCAGGAAAGACGATGGAATCATCCGGATCAACTCGGATCGCTTGAATCTGCTCACGTATCTGTATCGGTTGGGTCAACTCCAGGCCCTCATCAACAAGAATTTTGATTTCGCCAGGAACATCGTCCCGTTCGATTCAAATCCGTTGGACTGGGATGATTTCCGCAACGCATTCGGCAACCTGAATATCTGGCTTCAGGAATACGTTGTCGACGACCACGCAAATCTCGAGGGCTTCACCAAACGGGCGATCGAGCGAAACAATCCGGACTGAGGGAATTTCATGGCAGCGAGCTACAAGCACCTGACCATCACGATCGACTGGTTCGGTCCCTACACGAGCGTTGAAGAGGCAGCGGTCGCGGCAAAGGAGGACTTCGAGGACGGCCTCTATCTTGTCGCGGGCAAACGGAAGAGCCAGCACGGCAAGCCGTGTCTTCAATACGTTGGCATCGCGAAGCGCTTGGCCACGCGGCTTTTCACCTCCGAGGGTGTCAAGTCCGTGACTCGGGATCGCAAAATCTGGCTGGGCGAGATTTCGTCGAGCGCCCCACCGGGCAAGAAGACGAAGGCGACGAAACCCACCATTGATCTGGCCGAGTGGGCCCACGCCTATTTTCTTGGTCTCCCCTGCAACACTAAGAAGCGCGCGAACCCGCCACCGCGACCAGTCACCGTGCTCAATCGGTGGTGGAAGAAAGACTATAAGACACCTGCGCGCCAACGGCCCCACCGGGATTGGCCGGACGTCATCGACTACCTCGGCAATGGCTATGGCGGCCGGGCCGCGTGGTTCGGTCAGGCACGATACGAACGGTTCACGTGTGACTAGGCAAGTGCGCGCAAGGTCAACACCAGTGCTGAGTTCAAACGCCGCCGGAACAGCGACCAGTCATAACTGGAACCCACAGCAGGTTGTTGCAAGGACGAAAATTGTGCGCTCAAGAGTGCGAGTGACGTCGGCAGTTGCCAGCGCCACCCGCATGCCACTCAACCAGCCTTGGCTGCTCGCTTGCGTAGAGAAACGATTGAGCTAATGCCAGTGCGCGAGGCCAAACCACGCTGGGACTTGCAGATTAACCGTGGTGTGCCGACCTTCCGCCCTCCGTTTGGCGAAACTTGGGGTGCCGGTCGCACTTTTGGGTGGGTGCGGGCGGGTCGCTTGGATGAGGTAGATTGACCAGTCTGCACAGGAGTATTTCCCGTCAGACCGAAAGCGCTACACCCTAGGGCAACCAGCGAACCCAGTGGCCGTCAACAGACATGGGTCTATAAGCCCGACGTATAACCGGCCCCAGAGCGTGTTTGAGGACATCTGCTTCGGGTCGATTGAATCTCTTCGCTGAGTCGCCAACCAGTAGCCAGCGCACTCGTTCGGCCCATGTGCCCGGGCGCCACGCACTAGTTTGCGTCAAACATTGCAAGAATGACGCGCCAAACTTTCAAAGAATGCATACTTGCGGTTGTGCTCAGGCGTTGTCGTTGATCTGCAGCAAGAGGCTGCGTACCGGCGCGGGCAGGCCGAGTGCACCGAGTTCGCCGGCGCTGCACCAGCGCAGTTGCGGATTATCGGCGATGC
>Ga0157370_10002427_pt1 | contig 22469 bp, 16 predicted proteins | sample C35metaG_FD_113463 | JGI IMG/M metagenome (GOLD analysis project Ga0157370, IMG submission 113463) | Corn rhizosphere microbial communities from Kellogg Biological Station, Michigan, USA - C3-5 metaG | ecosystem: Host-associated > Plants > Roots > Rhizosphere > Soil | place: USA: Michigan...
CCCGCGATGACGCACTACTCGCCGGTGACGCCGGTGCCCGAGCCTTCCGAGTGGCTGATGCTCGCCGCCGGCCTGGGCGTGGGCCTCTTCGTCCTGCGCCGCGGCGCGCACCGCGGCTAGCCCGGCATGGACCGCAACGCGATGCTGCGGGCCGCCGCGGTCGCGGCGGCCGTTGCCGCCGCCGCGTGCTCGCGGGAGCAATCGGCCGGCGTGCGCGATGTCGCGGCGCGCGTGAACGGGGGCGAGATTCCGGCCGCTCGCGTGCAGGCGGCGCTCGAGCGCGGCGGCCTCGACGCGGCCGCGCAATCGGGGCAGGCGCGCTCGCACGCGCTGGAAGCGGCCATCGACCAGGAGTTGCTGGTGCAGAAGGCGCTCGCCGCGCGGGTCGATCGCGATCCCGACGTGATGCGCGCGATCGACGAGAGCCGCCGGCGCATCCTCGCGCAGGCCTGGCTCGACCGGACGCTCGCCGATCGCGCGCGTCCCGATCCGGCGCAGGTGCAAGCGTTCTACGCCGCGAATCCGGCGCTCTTCGCCGAACGGCGCATCTATCGGGTGCGCGAGCTGCGCGTCGGCCTCGACGCCCGGCACGACGCCGCGGCGCTGCGCTCGGCCGCCGCGCGGGGCAATGCCGCGCAATTCGAGCAATGGCTCGCGCGCGAAGGGCTGCGCTTCCAGGCGAGCGAGCGCACGCAGCCCGCGGAAGCATTGCCGCTGGTACTGCTCGCGCGGCTCGCCTCGATGAAGGACGGAGACTTCGCCGTGGTCGAGGCGGACGGCGCGGTGTCGGTGGTCGAGCTCCTGCGCTCGCTCGCGGCTCCGCTCGACGAGAGCGAGGCCGCCCCGATGATCGAGCGCTTCCTCGCCTCGCGCCGGCGAAGCGAGCTCGTCCACGAGACGCTCGCGCACTTGCGCGGCGATGCGCGCATCGAGTACGTCGGCGGCAAGGGCATCGCGCCGCCGCCGCCCCGGATGCCCGCCGAAGCGCGCGCGCATGCCGTGCACGCCTCGATCCAATCTCCCTACGACCAACCCACGCAACCGGGAATCGCCGCCTCCGGCGCGGCGACCGGCAAGGAAAGATCATGAACCGAATCGAACGCTCTCCCGTTGTCCGCCGCGCCGCGCAGTTCGCCGCCGGTGCGCTCGCCTTGCTGCTCGTGTCCTTCGCGACGGCTTCGGCCGCGCAAAGGGTGGCGGCCGTGACGCCCGTCGCGCCGCCGCGCTCCGCCGAGCTTCCCCCGGCCGGCGCGCACGATGCGTCGCTCGACGCGATCGGGCCCGGCGACCTCGTTCGCATCACGGTGTTCCGCAATCCCGACCTCACCACCGAGACCCGCGTGACCGAGGGCGGCAACGTGCTCTTCCCGCTCATCGGCGAGGTGCACGTCGCGGGCATGACGCCGTACCAGGCGGGCCACGCGATCGAGAAGAAGCTGCGCGACGGGCGCTTCGTCGTGAATCCCGAGGTGAACGTCGCGCTCTCGCAGGTGAACAGCCGCCAGGTCGCGGTGCTGGGTGCGGTGAACAAGCCCGGGCGCTACCCGATCGATTCGCAGAACTCGCGCCTCACCGACTTCATCGCGGCGGCGGGCGGGATCGCCGCGCCGGGCGCGGATTCCGTGACGCTCGTCTCGTCGCGGGACGGGAAGATCAGCAAGCGCGACATCGACCTCAACGCCATCTTCCGCGACGGCGACCTCTCGCAGAACGTTCGGCGGCAGCCCGGCGACACGCTCTTCGTCGAGAAGGCGCCCATGGTCTACATCTACGGCGAGGTGCAGAAGGCGGGCGCATACCGGCTCGAGCCGCACATGACGGTGATGCAGGCGCTCGCGCTGGGCGGCGGCCTCACGCCCCGCGGCACGCAGCGCGGCATCAAGATCGCGCGGCGCACGGACCACGGCGTGCGCGAGATCGACGCGCACCTCACCGACCCGGTGCAGAACGACGACGTGATCTACGTGAGCGAGAGCCTGTTCTAGCGCCATCGACCCGCCGACAAGACCCGAACCACCCGCGCACAGCAACCGGATTCCCCAAACCATGAATGTCCAGCAATTCCTCCTCGCCCTGCGTGGCCGCATGTGGGTGTTCCTCACCCTGTTCCTCGGCACCGTCGCGGCCGCCGTCCTGGTCACGATGCTGCTGCCCAGGACCTACCAGGCCACGGTGTCCGTGCTCGTGGCCAACCGCGACGAGCAGTCGCTCAGCACCGCGCCGCAGGGCCTGCGCGAGCAGGTGGGCTACATGCAGACGCAGGTCGACGTGATCCAGAGCCAGCGTGTCGCGCGCCGCGTCGTGGAGGACCTGAAGCTCGCCGAGGACCCGGGCGCGCGCTCGGCGTTCAAGCGATCGGGCGCCCACGGCTCGATCGAGGATTGGCTCGCCAGCGCGCTCCTCACGCAGGTGCACGTCGACACGACCCAGTCGAGCGTGATGCAGATCTCGTACGCGGCGAACGACCCGAGGTTCGCCGCGAAGATCGCCAACGCGTTCGCCAAGGCGTACATGGAAGTGACGCTGCGCCTGCGCACCGAGCCCACGAAGGAGGCGGCGGCGTGGTTCGACGACCAGCTGAAGAGCCTGCGCACGGATTTCGAGGCCGCGCAGGCACGCCTCGCCGCCTTCCAGAAGGAGCACGGCATCATCGCGACCGACGAGCGCGTCGACGTGGAGAACGCGCGCCTGTCCGAGCTCTCCACGCAGGCGCTCGCGGCGCAGAACGCGACCTACGACGCGCAATCGCGGGCGAGCCAGGCGCGCGGCAATGCGGCGATCGAGAACCTCCCCGAGGTGCTCGGCAACCCGCTCATCCAGACGCTCAAGGGGCAGCTCCTCACCGCGGAAGCGAAGCTGCAGGAGCTCTCGACGCGGCTCGGCCCGCGCCATCCCGAGTACATCCAGCAGAAGTCCGAGGTCGATTCGCTGCGCGCGCGGCTCAACGCCGAGATGCACCGCGTGGTCGCCTCGGTGCAGAGCTCGGAGCGCCAGAACCGCATGCATGCCGACACGCTGCAGAAGGCGCTCGCCGACCAGCGCGCCAAGGTGATCGCGCTGCGCGACGCGCGGGCGAAGTCGCTCGTGCTGATCCGCGACGTCGATACCGCGCAGAAGGCCTACGAGGCGGCGCTCCAGCGCTACCTCGTGAACAAGGTGGAGAGCGGCGCGCAGCAGACCAACATCTCCATCCTCAATGCGGCGACGGAGCCCACGCATCCGTCGAAGCCCAAGGTGCCGCTCAACATCGCGCTGGGCGTCATCGTCGGGCTGATGCTGGGCCTGGGCGCCGTGTTCCTGCTCGAGCTGGTCGACCGGCGCGTGCGCTCCACCACCGATCTCGAGGGCAGCCTCGAAGCGCCGCTCCTCGGGACGCTGCAGCCGTGGCAGCCCTCGCGCCTGCTCGGCGGCGCCGATCCCCCGCGCGCGCTTCCAGGACCCGCATGACGCCGCCCGCCCGAAGCCGCCCAGGAGACACCATGAGCAGCCGCAATCCGGAGAACGTCCTTTCCATCGAGTCGCAGCGTGCCGCGGTGGTGCGCGAGCACCGGCCCATCGGCGCGATCCTCGTCGAGGAGGGCAAGCTCGCCCCGCGCGAGATCGAGCGCGTGCTCGACGTGCAGCGCACGCACGGCGTGCGCTTCGGCGAGGCCGCGGTGCGCCTCGCGCTCGTCACCGATGAAGAAGTGCGCTACGCGCTCGCCAAGCAGTACGACTTCCCGCACTTCTCGCCGGGCAAGGCCGGCGCCGCGCACGCGAGCCGCGAGCTGGTGGCCGCGTTCGCGCCGTTCCATGCACGCACCGAGGAGCTGCGCGCGCTGCGCACGCAGCTCCTCATCCGCTGGTACAACCGCGAGGCCGGCCGCAACGCGCTGGTGGTCACCAGCCCCGGACCGGGCGAGGGCCGCAGCTACCTCGCGGCGAACCTCGCGATCGTGTTCTCGCAGCTCGGCGCGCGCGTCGTGCTGGTCGACGCGGACCTGCGCAAGCCCCGCCAGGCGCAGATCTTCGGATTGCCCTCGGGGCACGGCCTTTCGACGGTGCTCTCCGGGCGCAGCGACCCGCAGACGACGTTTCCCGTCGCGGGCCTCTCGCGCCTGTCGGTATTGCCGGCGGGACCGCTGCCGCCCAACCCGCAGGAGCTGCTTTCGCGCAACGCCTTCGCGGCGCTGGTGAAAGACCTGCAATCGGTCTACGACGTCGTGATCCTCGACACGCCGCCCGCCTCGCGCTATGCGGACGCGCAAAGCATCACGTTCCGCGCCGGCGACGCGCTCGTGGTGGCGCGCAAGAACCACACCTCGGTGGAGGAGACCTCGAAGGTGGTGCGCGAGCTCGCCGCGACCGGCGCGCGGGTGGTCGGCACGGTCATCAACGAGTACTGACGAGGCCGCCATGACGACGGTCCTCGGCGCGCGCGCGCTGCCGCAACCCCGGTGGCGCCGCTGGAGCCCCGCCGTTGCCGCGCTCGGCGCGTTCGCGCTGCTGTACGCGCCCGCGTACTGGAGCCTCGCGCAGGGATTGTGGCGCGACGACGAGTACGCGCACGGTCCGATCGTGATCGCGCTCGCGGCATGGCTCGCGTGGCGCGACCGCGCCGCGCTCGCGCGACCCGCCGGGCCGCCCGCGCCCATCGCCGGCGCGGTGCTGCTCGCACCCGGGCTCGCGCTCTACGCGATCGGCGCGTCGCAATCGATCGCGCTCTTCACGCTCGCCGCGCAGTTGCCGATCCTCGCGGGCCTGGTTCTTCTCGCCGGCGGAAGGAAGACGCTGCGGCGGTTCGCCTTCCCGCTCGTCTTCCTCGCGCTCGCGATCCCGCTGCCGGGCTTCGTGCTGGCGGCGCTCACGGCGCCCCTCAAGGCGCTCGTCTCCGCCTCGGTCGCCGCGATCCTGCAGCTCGGCGGATATCCGGTCGCGAGGAACGGCGTCGTGATCGCGGTGGGAGGCCATCCGCTGCTGGTGGCCGATGCGTGCTCGGGCCTGAACTCGATCTGCGCGCTCTTCGCGCTCGCGCTGCTGTACGCGCACCTCACCGGCGGCGTGCGCCGTGCGCGCGCGGCGCTCTTCCTCGCCGCGGTCGTGCCGGTGGCGGTCGCCGCCAACGTGCTGCGCGTGCTGGTGCTCGCGCTCGCCGCCTATCATCTGGGCGACGGCGCCGCGCAGGGCGTGCTCCACGACGCCGCGGGCATGGCCGTGTTCGGCGCGTCGTTCTTCCTGTTGTACGGCGTCGCGAAGCTGCTCGGCATGGCGAACGCCGTTCGCCTCGACCGCCGCCCACGCGACGGCGCAAGCGCCGTCTTCGCCGGTCGCATGGCGGCCTCGCTATTGGGCGCGGCGATCGCCATGGCGGGCACCGCGCTCGCCACGCCGCTGCTCACCCCGGTCGCGGTGTCGCGTCCGATCGACCTCGACGGCATCCTGCCCGAGCGCTTCGGCGCATGGCACGTCGATCCGCAGGAAGCGCCGCTCGCGCCCACCCCCGACGCGCAGGCGAAGCTCGACCTTCTCTACGGGCAGGTCGCGAGCCGCACCTACGTGAACGACGCGGGCGAGCGCATGATGCTGGTCGTCGCGTACGGCGGCGACCAGAGCGATGCGCTGAAGGCCCATCGCCAGGAGGTGTGCTACTCGGCGCAGGGCTTCTCGGTCGCGAGCCTCGGACATGCCAGGCTCGAGGCGGCCGGTCGATCGATTCCGGTCACGCGCTTCGTCGCCGTGCGCGGCGCCCGCTCGGAGCCGGTGACGTACTGGTTCACGATGGGCGATCGCGTCGTTCTCGGCCGGCTGGAGCGGCTGCGCGTGCAGCTCCTCGCCGGATTCCAGGGGCAGGTGCCCGACGGGATGCTGGTGCGCGTGTCGAGCCTTTCGCACGACGCGCCCGAGGCGTTCGCCGCGCAGCGCGGGTTCGTCGCGGCGCTTCTCGCCGCCATGCCGGAATCGGCCCGCGTGCGGCTCGCGGGCCAGGCGGACGCGTAGCCGTGGCCGCGCTCTCCATTCCCTGCGCTTTCGGCGATCCGCGCCTGCGCCGCGCGCTGGTCCTCGCCGCGCTGCTCGGCTTCGGCTGCCTGTGGGGCGTGGCCGTCGCCATGGCGGGCGTGGCCGCGGCGCTCATCTGCGTGTCGCTCATCGCGTGCGTGTTCTGCCTGCGCGACTTCCGCTCCGGCGTGGTGCTGCTGATCCTCATCATGCCGATCTCGTCGAGCTTCCTCTTTCCGCACTCGATGTTCGGCGTGTCGGGCCTGAACCCGCTCAACCTGCTGCTCGCGACGACGCTCCTGTCGTACGTGCTCAATTACGCGGGGCAGGGCGTGGCGAGGACGCTCTCGACCAAGCCGCTCTTCTTCCTCTACGTGCTGCCGATCCTCTTCGGCGCGGCGCTCGGCGTCTCGCACGTGCACGAGATCCCGGGAATCTTCAAGGACATGGATTGGATCGAGTACGACGGCGCCGGCGGCTACTTGCGCGACCTGGTGCTCAAGCCGATCCTGCTCATCCTCTACGCGTTGCTGGTGGCGGCGGCGATCCTGCACAGCCGCAACATCCGGCGCTTCCTCACGCCGATGTACATCTCGATGTGGGTGATGGCGCTGCTGGTGATCGTGTTCATCGCCGCCTCCGGCGTCCCTCTCTCGCAGCTCGCCGGCACGTACGAGCGCTCCTTCCTCTCGCCGCTCGGCATGCATGCGAACGACCTCGGGCGGCTGTACGCCATCGCCTACGCGCTGCTGCTTTTCATCTGGGATCGCACGCCCCGCGCGAGCCTCAAGATCTTCCTCGTGCTCTCGATGGGCATCGTCGGCGCCGCCCTCTTGCTCACGTTCTCGCGCGGCGCGATCGTGGCGCTCGCCGTCGTGCACATCATCTATCTCGCATCGCGCCGCAAGCTCAAGACGCTCGTGCTGTGCGCCATGGCGATCCCGGTGGTGCTCTGGCTCATGCCCGGCGCGGTGTATTCGCGCCTGGACATGGGCATGGGGCAGGGCGTGAACGCGGTGAGCGCGGGACGCGTCGCCGGCATCTGGACGCCGCTGCTGCCGTTCGCGCTGCAGAGCCCGATCTGGGGCCACGGGCTGCAGTCGCTGCTGTGGTCGCCGGCGATGGTGACCGGCCACATGATGCAGGTGACGCACCCGCACAGCGCATGGCTGCAGGCGTTCCTCGACACCGGCGTCGTGGGCCTCGTGCTGATCCTCTGCTTCTGGGTCGGGCACGTGTGGCGCGGCTTCCGCAAGCTCGCGCGCGATCCCTCGCTCGATCCCGAACTGGGCGGTTTCTTCGAGGGCGCTGCCGCGGGGCTCCTCGGCTTCATCATCGCCAACGTCGCCGGCAGCAGCTTCTTCCCGGTTCCGGAGCAGAGCTTCCTCTGGCTCGCGGTGGGCGTCCTGTACGGGCTGCGGTTGCGCGCGCGCGCGGCCGCGGCGGGAAAGGCATAGCCATGTGCGGAATCACCGGTTACTGGGTGCGGCGCGGCGATCCCACGCCGTGGCTCGCGGACCTCTCCGCGTCGGTCGAGTCGCTCGAGCGCCGCGGTCCCGACGACAGCGGCGTGTGGGTACGCCCGGGCGGGCGCGTCGCGCTCGGCCACACGCGCCTTTCGATCCTCGACCTCTCGCCGCTCGGCCACCAGCCGATGCACTCCGCGGACGGCGCGGTGACGATGGTCTTCAACGGCGAGATCTACAACTTCCCGGCCGTGAGGAGCGAGCTCGAGGCGTTGGGCCACCGCTTCCGCAGCAGCGGCGATTCCGAAGTCGTGCTCGCCGCGTACCGGCAATGGGGCGTGGCGGCCGCCCAGCGCTTCGTCGGGATGTTCGCCATCGCGTTGTGGAACGAGCGCGAGCGCCGCCTCGTGCTGCTGCGCGACCGGATGGGCGTGAAGCCGCTCTACTACGCATGGGACGGGCGCACGTTCTGGTTCGGCTCGGAGCTGAAGGCCCTGCGCGCCTTCTCGCGCTGGCGCCCGTCGATCGACCGCGACGCGCTCGGCGAGTACCTGCAGTTCGGTTACATCTCCGCGCCGCGCTCGATCTACCAGGGCGTCTCGAAGCTCATGCCGGGCCACTGGCTCGAGCTGGGCGAGGTGGGCGAGCCCGCCGCACGCCGCTACTGGGCGCCGCCGTGCGAAGAGGCGCCGCTCGATCTTCCCGAGGCCGAGCTCGAGCGCCGCCTCGAGTCGATCCTGGTCGAGGCGTTCCGCTATCGGATGGTCTCCGACGTCCCGGTCGGCGTGTTCCTCTCGGGCGGCATCGATTCCTCGCTGGTGGCGGCACTCCTCGCGCGCTACGGCGGCGGCGAGGTGCGCACCTTCACCATCGGCTTCGAGGACGCGCGCTTCGACGAGTCGCACCACGCGAAGCGCATCGCCGCGCACCTCGGTACGCGCCACTGCGAGCGCATCGTCACGGCCGGCGACATGAAGGATGTCCTCGCGCAATGGGCGGAGCTCTTCGACGAGCCCTTCGGCGACACCTCGGGAGTGCCGACCTACCTCGTCGCGAAGATGGCGCGCGAGCATGTGAAGGTGGCGCTTTCGGCGGACGGCGGCGACGAGCTCTTCTGCGGCTACGCGCACTACGGCGTGGTGCTCGAGCGCCATCGCGCCCTCGCGCGCTGGCCCGGAGCGGCACGCCGCGCGCTCGCCGCTCCGCTCTCGGTCTTCGATCGCGCGCGCCTGCAGGCCGCCGCCGATCGCCTGCCGCTTCCCGCCGGTACGCGCCACGCCGCGCGCCGCACGATCCTCGAGCGGCTCGCGAAGCTTTCCGTGATGCTGCCGCAGGTCGATGCGCCGACCGTCTACGACCTCGCGATGTCGTTCTGGACCCCGTGGGAGATCGCGGGCCTGCTGGGCGGCGAGACGGCGCCGCGCGAACGCGTCGAGGGACCGGGTGGCGTGGCGGACCAGATGGTGCACTGCGACCTGCGCCATTACCTGCCCGACGACATCCTCGCGAAGGTCGACCGGACCACGATGGCCGCGGGCCTCGAGGGGCGCGAGCCGATGCTCGACCATCGCCTGGTCGAGTTCGCGCTGCGCCTTCCGCTTTCGATGCGCCGCGGCACGCTGGGCACCAAGCACCTGCTGCGCAAGGTCCTTTACAAGCACGTGCCGCGCGAGCTCATCGAGCGGCCGAAGCAGGGCTTCGCGATCCCGCTCGCTTCCTGGCTGCGCGGCGAGCTCGCGCCGCTCCTCGACGAGTACCTCTCGCCCAGGCGCATCCATGAAGGCGGGCTCTTCGACCCCGCGGCGGTGCGCCGCGCGCTCGCCAACTTCCGCGAGGGCGGCCCGGCGAACGACCGCCTCGACGTGCAGAAAGTGTGGCTGCTGCTCGCCTTCGAGATGTGGCGCAGCCGATGGGACGGCCAGGACGAGCGTCGAACGCAGGAGACGACCCATGCGCGTGCTGTTCATCATCAGTGAGCTCACCCTGGGCGGCGCCCAGAAGCAGGTGGTGGAGCTCGCCCGCCAACTCGTGCGCCACGGCCACGAGGCGACCATCTACACGCTGAACCGCGACGTGCCGCGCGCGAAGGAGCTCGAAGGCTCCGACGTCCAGCTCGTGGTCGACCAGAAGCGCTGGAAGGTGGATCCCGCGGTGCTGCGGCGCTTGCGCAGGCACCTGCGCGAGTGGCGGCCCGACATCGTCCACGGATTTCTCTTCGACGGCGACATCTACGCGCGCATCGCCGCGTTCGGCACCGGGATCCCGGTGCTCAACTCCGAGCGCAGCGACAACTACACGCTCTCGCGCACGCAGTACCTCGGGCATCGCCTCACGCGCGCGCTGGCCGACGGCCTCGTCGCCAACAGCCACTCGGGAAGCGCCTTCGCGCAGCGTCTCTACGGCTTTCCGCCGGAGCGCTGCCATGTGGTGTGGAACGGGCTGCGCATCGAGGAGCTCGAGCGCCAGGCGGCGGCGCGCGCCGACTACCGCTCGGAGTTCTTCGGCCCGGGAAACCACAAGCTCGCCTGCCTGGTGGGCGCGATCAAGCCCGCGAAGGACTACCACCTCGCGATCGACGCCGCCGCGCGGCTCGTGCGGGCGGACCCCGAATGGCGCGTGCTCTTCGTGGGCGACCAGCTTTCCAATGCGACGTATCGGGCGGGCGTGCATTCCGACACCGTCGAGTACAAGCAGTCGGTGATGCGCCACTACGCCGAGCAGGGCATCGCCGACAAGGTGAAGTTCGCGGGCGCGCGCACCGACGTGCCGGCGATCCTCGCGCAGAGCGATGTGCTCTACGTGACCTCGTGCCGCGAGGGATTCCCGAACGTGGTCCTCGAGGCGATGGTGCTCGGCGTGCCCGTCGTGAGCACCGATTACTCCGACATCCGCCGCATCCTGCCGCGACCGGGGCAGGTGATCGAGAGCCGCAACGCCGACGATCTCGCGTGGGCGATCCTGGACGCCTACGGCGAGCGCGACGCGATCGCGAAGGAGCAGAAGCGCTGGGTGCGCGCGCACGCCAGCATCGAAAACGCCACCCTGGAGCTCGAGCGTGTCTACCAACGCTACCTCAGGACCCCCGCGCTTGCGCGCGCCGCTTGAGGCCGACGCGGCGCCGGCCGCCGTCGACCCGCCGCGGGAGATGCCGAGGCTCGCCGCGCACAAGCCGCACGTGTGCTTCGTCGCGCCCACGACGTGGCCGGTGCTCGCGGGCGACGCCTCGATCCGCGTGGTCGGAGGCGCCGAGGTGCAGCAGAGCATGATCGCGCCCGGCCTCGCGCGGCGCGGCTGGCGCGTGTCGATGATCTCGCTCGACTACGGGCAGCCGGAAGCGGCCGAGGTGAAGGGCGTCACGGTGCACAAGATCCACAAGCCCCGCGAAGGTTTTCCCGTCGTGCGCTTCGTGCACCCGCGCTTCACGTCGCTGTGGCGCGCGCTCGACCGCATCGACGCGGACGTGTACTACCAGCGCACGGCGGCGGTGATCACCGCGTACATGGCGCAGTTCTGCCGCCTGCGCGGGCGCCGCTCGGTGTACGCCGGCGCCTCCGACGTGGACTTCCTCCCCGGCGAGGAGGACATCCTCCTCGCGCGCGATCGCGTGATGTTCCGCTGGGGCCTGCGGCGCGTCGACGAGGTGATCGTTCAAAACGAGGCGCAGCGTGCGTCGCTCGCCGAGCACTACGGCCGCGACGGCATCCTCATCCCGAGCTGCTACACCGCTCCCGAGGGCTCGCGTCCCGCGCCGGCGGACTATGTGCTGTGGACGGCGACGGTGCGCCCGAGCAAGCGTCCCGAGATCCTCATCGAGATGGCGCGGCGCCTGCCGCAATACCGCTTCGTGATGATCGGCGGTCCCGATCCGGGCCGGCGCGCCGAGGAGTACATGCGCTCGGTGGTCGAGGCGGCGGCCGGCGTGCCCAACGTGGAGGTGCGCGGCTTCGTCCCGTTCGCCGAGGCCGAGCGCGCCTTCGACGGCGCGCGCGTGGTGCTCAACACCTCGCTCTACGAGGGTTTCCCGAACACCTTCCTGCAGGCGTGGTCGCGCGGCGTTCCCACGCTCGCCTTCATCGATACCGGATCGCGCCGCGCGGGCGAGCCGGTGTACGACATCGCGAGCGACGTGGACGACGCGGTGCGCCGGCTGCAGCGCCTGATGGGCGACGAGCGCCACTGGACGGCCGCCTCGCGGCGCGCCGCGGCGCATTTCCGCGAGAGCCATTCCATCGAGGCGGTGCTCGACCACTACGAGCGCGCGCTGCAGGTGCCGGCGGCGGCGCGATGAACGCCGTCACGGCGAGCCTCGCGCGCCGCGCGCTCTCCCTCGGGACGGCGAACGCGATCGACTACGCGCTGCAGTTCCTGCTGCCGATCGTGCTCACGCGCACGATCGATCCGCACAGCTTCGGCCAGTACCGGCTGCTCTGGCTCGCGGTGAACACGCTGATGCTCATCACGCCGATGTGCATGGCGCCCAGCCTCTATTACTTCCTGCCGCGCTCCGACCGCCCCATGCAGCGCGTGTACATCAACCAGACGCTGCTCTTCCTCGCCGGCGCGGGCCTCGTCTCGGGATGGGCGATCTCCGAGTGGAATCCGCTGGTCGCGCACGCGCACGCGCTCGCCGACGTGGCGCAGGGCTACGGCGCGGTCGTGCCGGCCTTCGCGCTCGCGTGGATCTTCGCCTCGATGCTGGACGTGCTGCCCACCGCCGACGAGCGCGTGGGCTGGCAGGCGAAGGCGATCGTCGCGCTCTCGGCGCTGCGCGCGGTGGCGCTCTCCGCGGTGGCGATCTCCACGCGCAGCTTGGCGCCCGTGCTGTGGACGCTCCTCGCCGTGACCGGCGTGAAGGCGATCGTGCTGCTCGCCTACGTGGCGCGCTATCACGGCATCGGCGGCCCGCTCGCGAAGGCCCGGGCGTTCAACGCGCAACTGCGGCAGGCGGCGCCCTTCGCGCTTTCCGGGGCGCTCCACGGCGTGCGAACGCAGGCCGACCAGTGGATCGCGGCCTCGCTCTTCTCGGTCGCGATGTTCGCCTCGTTCTCGATCGCGACCGTGCTGGGCCCGCTGGTGCAGATCTTCCGGCAGTCGGTGAACAACGTGTTCCTGCCCAGCATGAGCCGGCTCCAGTCGACCGGCGAGCTGGGCGCGATGCTCGACTTGAACAACCGCGCCAACGCGATGGTGGCGCTGCTCGCCTATCCGCTGCTCGCCTTCGCCTTCGTGTTCGCCGAGCCGCTGATCCGGCTCGTGTACACCTCGGCCTACCTCGATGCCGTGCCGGTGCTGCGGCTCTACGTGGTGGGGCTCGTGGCGTTCGTGGTCGAGCTCACGAGCATCCTCTTCGTGCTGGGCCAGGGCCCGTTCGCCGCGCGCGTGAACGCGATCGTGCTGGTGATCTCGCTGCCGTTGAGCTGGTTCGGGGCGAAGCATTTCGGCCTGCAGGGCGCGGCGCTGGGAAGCGTCGCCGCGGTCTACGGCGAGCGCATCCTTTCGCTCTCGCGCATCGCGAGCCTCACGCAGCGCCCCGTGCGCCGGCTGCAGAACTGGGACACGCTCGCGGGGATCCTCGCGGCCGCGGGGGCCTCGGCGTTCCTCGCGGGACTCGCCCTGCACGGGTTCGACCTCGCGCCGATCGTGCGCCTCGCCGCGGGCGCCGCGCTGCTCGCCCTTGCCTATCCCGTCGCCCTCTACCTCGCGGGGCAGTGGCACGAGCTCATCGAATTCATCTCGGCCCTGCGCACCCGCGCGCACGCGGCCTGACCCGACCCTTTCGAATCGAAACCAACAGGAGAACACCATGAACCGATTCCCCTCCCTCTATCCGCGCATCGCGGCGACCGAGCGCACGTGGCTCGTCACCGGCTGCGCCGGCTTCATCGGCTCGAACCTCGCCGAGGCGCTGCTGCTGCTCGGCCAGCGCGTCGTCGGCCTCGACAATTTCGCGACCGGCTTCCGGCACAACCTCGAGCAGGTGCGCGACAGCGTGGGGCCGGCGTGGAAGAACTTCCGCTTCATCGAGGGCGACATCCGCTCGCTGGAGGCCTGCAAGGAGGCCTGCAACGGCGTGGACGTCGTGCTGCACGAAGCGGCGCTGGGCAGCGTGCCGCGCTCCATCGACGATCCGCTGACGAGCCACGACACCAACGTCACCGGGTTCCTGAACATGCTGGTCGCCGCGCGCGACGCGGGCGTCGGGCGCTTCGTGTACGCGGCCTCGAGCGCGGCCTACGGCGACTGGCCGGGGCTGCCGAAGGTCGAGGACCGGATCGGCCGTCCGCTCTCGCCCTACGGCGCGGGCAAGCACATGAACGAGATCTATGCCGACGTCTTCGGCCGCTGCTACGCGCTCGCGACGATCGGGCTGCGGTACTTCAACGTGTTCGGGCCGCGCCAGGATCCCGACGGCGCCTACGCCGCGGTGATCCCGAAGTGGATCGGCGCGATGCTGCGCGGCGAGCCCGTGTACGTGAACGGCGATGGCGAGACCGCGCGCGACTTCTGCTACATCGACAACGTGGTGCAGGCGAACCTCCTCGCCGCCACGGTCGAGTCGGCCGACGCGGTGGGCGAGGTCTACAACGTGGCGATCGGCGAGCAGACGACGCTGAACGAATTGCACGCGCTCCTCGCCGAGATGCTGCAGCTGCGCGACCCGGCCTTCACGGCGGCGGCGCCCGTCTACCGCGATTTCCGTCCCGGCGACGTGCGCTACTCGCGCGCCGACATCGGCAAGGCGGCTCGCCTCCTGGGATTCCGTCCTACACACCGCATCCGGGAAGGTCTGGAGGAGGCCCTCGATTGGTATATCGCGCAGCTGCGTCCTGTCACAAAAACCGGGGAGGGGCTGGTTCTTTCGGAGGGGGGCCTCCCGGCCGCCATTTCAAACGGCGCCGAGAGAATGGGGCATCCCTTTCCCGCACTGGATTGACGGAGGACCGCGATGCCCGATGTGCCCGTTCTCGAGAAGCAAACGCCGCTCGCCACGCCGACCCTGGAGCCCGATGCGGCGCCCGCCCAGTCGCTTCCCATCGTCGCGGTGGTGGGGCTGGGCTACGTGGGCCTTCCGGTGGCGGTCGCCTTCGGCAAGGAGCGCGGCACCATCGGCTACGACCTCTCGTCGAAGAAGATCCGGCACCTCAAGCAGCACCATGACGCCACGGGCGAGGTGTCGAGCGAGGAGCTCGTCGCCGCGCGCCACCTGCTCGTGACCGACGAGCCGGAGCAGATCGCCAAGGCCGATTTCGTGATCGTCGCCGTGCCGACGCCGGTGAACGACGCGCGCCAGCCCGACTTCACGCCGCTCGAGTCGGCCTCGCGCATCGTCGGCAAGAACCTCAAGGCGGGAGCCACCGTGATCTACGAGTCGACCGTGTATCCGGGCACCACCGAGGAGATCTGCGTGCCGATCCTCGAGCGCTGCTCGGGCATGCGCTGGAAGCAGGACTTCCACGTCGGCTACTCGCCCGAGCGCATCAATCCGGGCGACAAGGAGCACACGTTCACGCGGATCCGCAAGGTGGTCGCCGGCGACGACGCCGCGACACTCGACAAGGTGGCCGATCTCTACGCCTCGGTCGTGAAGGCCGGCGTCTTCCGCGCCTCCTCGATCAGGGTCGCCGAGGCGGCCAAGGTGATCGAGAACACGCAGCGGGATCTCAACATCGCGTTCGTGAACGAGCTCGCCATCATCTTCGACCGGCTCGGCATCGACACCGGCGAGGTGCTGGAGGCGGCGGGCACCAAGTGGAACTTCCTCAACTTCAAGCCGGGCCTCGTCGGCGGCCACTGCATCGGCGTGGATCCGTACTACCTCACGTACAAGGCGGAGCTCGCGGGCTACCACCCCGAGGTGATCCTCGCGGGACGGCGCATCAACGACAACATGGGCCCGTGGATCGCGCGCAAGGCCGTGCAGCAGATGATCCACCAGGGACGCAGCATCCTCGGCGCGAAGGTGAACATCCTGGGGCTCACCTTCAAGGAGAACTGCAAGGACATCCGCAACACGAAGGTCGTGGGCATGATCCGCGAGCTCGAGCAATTCGGCTGCGAGTGCCACGTGCACGATCCCGAGGCCGATCCCGACGAGACGCTGCACGAGTATGGCATTCGCCTGCGCACCTGGGACGAGCTTCCCGCCGCGGACTGCACCATCCTCGCGGTCGCGCACCAGGCGTTCCTCGCTCGCCCGGCCTCCGACTACCTGGAGAAGATCGTCCGCCAGGGAACGCTGGTCCAGGTGAAGCCCGCGCTCGATCCCGCCGCGTTCCGTCGCGAAGGGGTGCGCGTGTGGCGGCTGTAGCCCCGGCGCCCGGCCCGAGCGCGAACGTCCGGCCCATCGGCCAGCCGCGCGGGGGGCGCGCGAAGCTGCGCGTGGGCGTGTTCGCGGATCGGGCGGCGCAACCGCGCTGGCTGGTCGAGGCGCTCGCGCGTGTGGCTTCCTCCGATTTCGCCGAGCTCGCGTATGTCGCGATCGATGGCGAGCCGCGCGCGCCGTTCGCCGAGCCCGTCACGTGGCGCGCCTATCGCGCGCTCGACCGCCGGCTCTTCGGGCGCCGCGCCGATCCCTCCGCGCGATCCGACATCGCGGCGCTGGTCGGACCCGATCGGCGCATCCGCGCCGACCGCGCGGCGCACGTCGACGTCGCGTTCGCGCTGGGCGGCGTGGACGACGAGGCGATCGCGCGCCTCGCGCGCTACGGAGCGTGGCGCTATTGCTTCGGCGACGGCCGCGGTCTCGACGAGCCGCTCGCCGCAGTGCACGAGGTCCTCGAGGCGGCGCCCGTCACCGGCACCGCGATCCGCATCCGCAGGGCGGGCGAATCCGTCGATCGCATCGCGTGCGCCTCGTGGTCGCGCACCGTCGCGTTCTCCTTCGCGCGCACGCGCGACACGATGCTCGCGAAGAGCGCCGACTTCCTCGGCCGCTCGCTGCGCGCGCTGCACGGGCAGGGCGCCGCGTGGATCGAGCAATCGACCGACCTCGCGCCGCCCGCCGGGCGCGTGGGCTTCCCGCGCGGCGCGGCGCTCGCGGGCGGCCTCGCGCGGCTCGCTTCGCGGGTCGTGCACCGTGCCGTGGAGCGCGAGCTCACGATCGACCAATGGCAGATCGCATGGCGCTTCGCCGATGCCGAGCCGTGGAGCGGCTCGCTCGAGGGCTTCCATCGCCTGGTGCCGCCCAAGGACCGGTTCTGGGCCGATCCCTTCCCGATCGAGGTGAACGGGCGCCACTACATTTTCTTCGAGGAGCTGCCGTTCGCCGCGGGGAAGGCGCACATCAGCGTGGTCGAGGTGGATCGCGCGGGCCGCGTCTCGGAGCCCAAGCCGGTGCTCACGCGCGATTACCACCTCTCGTACCCGTTCCTGGTGCAGGAAGCGGGCGCGCTCTACATGATTCCCGAGACCGCGCACAACCGCGCCGTCGAGGCCTATCGCTGCGTCGAGTTCCCGCACAAGTGGAAGCTCGCGAAGGTGCTGCTGCCGGGCGTGTGGTGCGCCGACGCGACGTTCCATCGCGCGAACGACCGCTGGTGGATGTTCGCGTCCTTCGGCGCCGACGGCGGCGAGGTGAACGACGAGCTGCATCTCTTCCATGCCGACCGCCTCCTCGGCGAGTGGAAGCCGCACCGCGCGAACCCGGTGAAGTCCGACGTGCGCGGCGCGCGTCCGGCGGGCGCGCTCTTCCGCGACGGCGATGCGCTGCTGCGGCCCGGCCAGATTTGCACGCCGATCTACGGCGCGGGCATCGCGCTCCACCGCGTGACGCGCCTGGACGAGCGCGAATACGCCGAGGAGGAAGTGCGCCGCATCCTTCCCGCGACGCGCGACGCCGTGCTCGGCATGCACACCATCAACCGTGCGGGTGCGCTGAGCGTCACCGATTTCTTCGTGCGGCGCCCGCGCTTCGGCGCGCGCGATTGAGGCGTCCCATGGCGGGCGGCGTCCTGGCGATCGAGGATCTGCTCTATCCGCTGCTCGGCGGCTATCGGTCGGCGCCGGCGTGGGTGCAGGCCGCGGCGGGAAGGGCGTACGGCCGGCTTCCGCGATCCGTGCGGCTCGGGCGCGCCTACGCCGACTATCGCCGCGCGATCGAGGCGACGCGCGAGGCGCAACATGCGCGCGACTACGCGCTCGCGAAGCTCGAGGAGACGCTCGCCTGGGCGATCGAGACCGTGCCCGCGTATTCCGCCTGCCGCCCGCTGCTTCGCGGCGCGCGCGACCCGCGCGAGCTGCTGCGCTCGCTCCCGGTCACCGACAAGCTCGACATCAAGCGCACGCCCGAACGCTATCTCTCGACGGCGATGCCGCGGTCGGCGGCGCTCGACACCTTCACCGGCGGATCGACCAGCACGCCGATGCGCTTCTCGTTGCAGAAGCACGTGACGCGTCCGCGCGAGCACGCGTTCCTCGCCGACTTTCGCGCGCGCATCGGCGCGGGCGAATCGGATGTCGTGCTCGCCCTGCGCGGGCGCACCATCGCGCGCGCCGAGCGCGGCGGCTCCCCCTGGCGCTACGAGCCGATCCAGCGCCAGCTCCTCGTCTCCTGCGACCACCTGGAGCCGCGCTGGCTTGCGCAAATCGCGCGCGCGCTCGATCGCTGGCGTCCGGCGTTCATCGAGGCGTTTCCCTCGGCCCTCTTCGCGCTCGCGGGCTGGCTCGAGCGTCATCCGCTGCCGGCATTCACGCGCGCGCTCAAGGGCGCGATGCTCTTCTCCGAGAACGTGTACGGCTTCCAGATGGAGAAGTTCCGGCGCGTCCTCGGCTGCCCGGTCCTCGCGCATTACGGCCATTCGGAACGGGTGCTGATGGCGGGCTCGATGCCCGACGACGACCGCTACTTCTTCTGGCCGCAGTACGGCTGGCTGGAGATCCTCGACGCGTGGGGCCGCCCGGTGACCGAGCCCGGCCGGCTCGGCTACCTGGTAGGCACGAGCTTCGACAACCGCGTGATGCCGTTCGTGCGCTATCGCACGGGCGACCTCGCGATGTGGGGCCGCGACGGCCACCCGCGCCTCGCGGGGCACCCGGTCGTCGAGCGCATCGCCGGGCGCATGCAGGAGTTCGTCGTGTGCGGCGACGGGCGGCTGGTCTCCATCACCACGCTCGGAACGGCGCATTTCCCGGAGCTTTCCGCGCTCGACGCGATCCAATACGAGCAGGAGCGGCCCGGAGAGCTCCAGCTGCGGGTGGTGGCCGAAGGGCGGCTGGATGCGCGGCAGCTCGGCCGCATCGCCTCGGCCATGGAAGCGAAGATGCAGGGCGGCTGCAAGGTTTCGGTCGTGCAGGTGCCGCGCATCGAGCGAACGGCGCGCGGCAAGGCGCGCATGCTCGTGCAGCGCCTCGACCTGCGCCGCCGCCTGGACGAATGCCTCACCGCCTGAACATGGCCGCGCGAGATCCCACCCACATCGTGATGATCGGGACCGACCCCCGGACCCGGGGCGGCATCTCGAGCGTGATCCGCGGCTGGCGCTCCGCGGGCCTGTTCGAGCGCTGGCCGGTCGATTACGTCGTCACGCATCGCGACGGCAAGCCCTCCGAGAAGCTCGCCGCGGCGTGGCATGCGCTCGTGGCCTGCCTCGCCCTCGGCTGGCGCAACGGCCGCGGCGTGCTGCACGTGCATGCGGCCTCGCGCTGGAGCTTCTGGCGCAAGAGCGTGTACATGGCGGTGGCCCTCGCCGCGGGCTGGCCGGTGGTTTTCCACCTGCATGGCGGCGGCTTCGCGCGCTTCCTCGCCCGGGACAGCGGTCCCGCCGCGCGCCGCGCCGTGCGCTTCTTCCTCGACCGCGCGGCGGCGATCGTGGTGCTCTCCGAGCGCTGGGCGGCGTGGATGCACCGCGTGACGTCCAACCCGCGCATCGTGGTGATCCCGAATTCCGTGGCCCTGCCGCCGCCGGTTTCCACCCCTCGCGAGCCGGCGCTCGTCGTGTTCGCGGGGCGCTGCCAGGAAGCGAAGGGCCTCTACGACCTCCTCGATGCGATCGCGCTCCTCGCGCCGCGCATGCCGCACTTGCGCCTCGAATGCGCGGGCGAGGGCGAGCTGCACGCCGCGCTGCGGCGCGCGCGCGCGCTCGGCATCGCCGACCGCGTCACCTTGCGCGGATGGGTCACGCCGCGCGAACGCGACGAGCTCCTCGCGCGCGCCACCGTGTTCGTGCTGCCGTCCCACGCCGAGGCGCTGCCCATGAGCATGCTCGAGGCGATGGCGGCGGGATGCCCCGTGGTGGCGAGCGCGGTGGGCGGCGTCCCCGACGTGCTGCGCCACGGCGAGAACGGCGTGCTGGTGCCGCCGAAGGCGCCGCGCGTGCTCGCCGAAGCGCTCGCCGCGGTCCTCGCCGATCCCGCGCTCGCCGCGCGCATGGGCCGCGAGGCGCGCGCCACCATCGCCGAGCGCTACACCATCGATCGCGCCGTCGAGCGGCTCGAGCAGGTCTATGCCGCATTGGGCGTTCCGCGCGGCCGCGCGCGCGCGCCGGTCGCCGCCCGCCGGCTCCAGGAGATCTCATGAACCGCCCCGTCGTCCTCCTCCTCGGTCCCCACCGCTGCGCGATGAGCGGCGTGAGCACGCACGTGAACCTGCTCATGGAATCGACGCTCGGCGATGATTTCGAGCTGGTGCACTTCCAGGTCGGAAGCGAAGGGCGCTTCGAGGGCGCGATCGGGCGTTTCCTGCGGCTCATCACGAGCCCGCTCGCGCTCGCCGCGACGATCGTCTTCCGGCACGTATCGATCGTGCACATCAACACCGCGATGAACCGGCGCGCGTATTGGCGCGACCTCGCGTACCTCCTCGTGTGCAAGGCGCTCGGCGCACGCACCGTCTACCAGGTGCACGGCGGCGCGCTCCCGCGGCGCTTCTTCGCGGGGCGGCCGACGCTCACGCGATTCCTGCGCTGGACGCTGGGCCTTCCCGACCTCCTGGTGGTGCTCGCGCGCTGCGAGCTCGAGGCCTATCGCGAGTTCCTGCCGGGGCGCGAGATCGCGATGCTGCCCAATGCGGTCGATTTTCGCCCGTTCAGCCTGCTGCCCATCGTGGAATGTCCCGAGGGCGCGCCGTTGCAGCTCGTCTATGTCGGCCGGCTCGCGCGCGAGAAGGGACTCTACGAAGCGCTGCAGGGCGTGCGGCTCGCGCACGAGCTGGGCGTGGACGCGCGGCTGGTGGTCGCGGGCGGCGGCCCCGAGGAAGCGCGGCTCAAGCGCTATGCCCACGCGCTCGGCATCTCCACGCGCGTCACGTTCAGCGGCCCCGTGTTCGGCGTGGACAAGGTGCGCCTGCTCGAGGGCGCGCACGCCATGGTGCTCGCGAGCTACGCCGAAGGATTGCCCTATGCGCTGCTCGAATCCATGGCGGCGGGCGTGCCGGTGATCGCCACGCCGGTCGGCGCGATTCCCGACGTGATGACCGACGGCATCCACGGGCTCATGGTGCCGCCGCGCGACGGCAAGGCGATCGCCGAGGCGCTCGCCGCGCTCGCCGGCGATCGCGAGCGCCTGTCGTGGATGAGCCGCGCGTGCCGGCGCCGTATCCGCGCCGCATTCTCCATCGACCGGCTCGCCGCCGAATTCGCCGCAAGGTACGCGGCGTTGAGCGGCAGCGCGGTGATGGCGGCCGCGGCACGCGCGGCGCTGCCGATGCCGGGCAAGCCGGCGCCGGCGCGGCCCGCGCCGGCGAAGCTCGCCGGAAGGAAGGACTGAGCGATGTGCGGAATCGCAGGGGCGGTGGTCCCGGCCGGCAGCGCTTTCGACCGGGGCGTGCTCGAACGGATGCTCGCCGCGATCGAGCATCGCGGACCCGACGGCCACGGCATCGCGGAGATCGCGGCACCCGAGGGAGCGCGCGCCTGGCTCGGGCATCGCCGGCTCGCCATCATCGATCCGGTCGGCGCCGTGCAGCCGATGCGCCACGCGGAGGCGGGCATCACGCTCACCTTCAACGGCGAGATCTACAACTTCCGCGAGTTGCGCGCCTTGCTCGAGAAGAAGGGCCATCGCTTCTCGCGCGACAGCGACACGGAGGTGCTGCTGCGCGCTTACGCCGAATGGGGCGAGGGCTGCGTGGAGCGCCTGCGCGGCATGTTCGCCTTCGCCGTGTGGGACGCGCGCGAGGCGAAGCTCTTCGTCGCGCGCGACCGCTTCGGCGAGAAGCCGCTCTTCCTGCGCCAACAAGGCGGCGCGCTCTATTTCGCCTCCGAGATCAAGGCGCTGCTCGCGCTGGCCGCGCCGCGTCCCGCGGTGGACGAATCGGCGGTGTGGGACTACCTCGCGTTCCGCTACGTGCCGGGGCCGAAGACGCTGCTCCACGGCATCCGCAAGCTTCCACCCGGGACCTGCGGGACGTGGCGCGCGGGAAGGTGGACCGAGCGGCGCTACTGGAGCGCGCCGGACAAGGCGCCCGTGCCCGCGCGCGTTCCCGGCATCGAGGTGCAATTCGCGCCGTCCGCCAGGAGCGAGCAGGACATGGTCGGCGAGTTCCTGCGCAGGCTCGACGAGGCGGTCGAGCTGCAGATGGTGAGCGACGTGCCGTTCGGCGCGTTCCTCTCGGGCGGCCTCGATTCCTCCACCATCGTGGCGCTCATGACGCGCCACAACGCGAAGGTGAAGACGTTCTCGGTGGGGTTCGGCGGAAGCGAGAGCGCGTACAGCGAGCTCGGCTACGCGGGCGTGGTCGCGCGGCATTTCTCGACCGACCACCACGAGCTGGTGGTCAATCCGGACGACCTGATCGAGCACCTGCCGAAGCTCGTTGCGTTTCGCGATGCCCCGGTGACCGAGCCCTCGGACATCCCGATCTACCTCCTTGCGAAGGAGGCGTCGAAGAGCGTGAAGATGGTGCTCACGGGCGAAGGCAGCGACGAGCTGCTCGGCGGATACCCGAAGCACGTGTACGAACGCTTCGCCGGAGCCTGGCAGCGCGCGATCCCCGGCGCCATCCGCCACAACCTCATCCAGCCGCTGGCGCGCTCGCTCCCGTACCGCTTCCGCCGCGCGAAGACCGCGATCGCCAACCTGAACCTCGAGGAC
>Ga0157370_10002428_pt1 | contig 22462 bp, 14 predicted proteins | sample C35metaG_FD_113463 | JGI IMG/M metagenome (GOLD analysis project Ga0157370, IMG submission 113463) | Corn rhizosphere microbial communities from Kellogg Biological Station, Michigan, USA - C3-5 metaG | ecosystem: Host-associated > Plants > Roots > Rhizosphere > Soil | place: USA: Michigan...
GGTTTTGATTCGGTATAACATTAATAATTATATCGGGATTGGCACTGGTATCCAAGCTAATATTAATGTCTCTCAGGAACAGAATCAGAATATAAAAGTTGATACTTATGAAGGCGATAAAGGCAACTTTTTAATCGATACGAGCACAACAAACAATCAAATAAAAACTTCTTTTGCCGATTTTAAAACAGGTCTTTTGTTTGATTTAACAGCAGGTTTCGCCAGAATTGGCCCGAGTTTAGGCGCGCGTTATGTAATTAATTTTGAACAAAACTTTAATTACTTTCAGGTTTATGGGATATGGAAGTTTTAGAGTCATTACACAGAGATTCGGGGAGAGTTTGCCACGAATTCACGAATTGTATTTTTTTTTAAAATTTATATTAATTCGTGAATTCGTGGCGAAAAAACGTTAAAACTATGCGTAAAAAATTAATATGAACTTATATCGCTTATATGGTTTAATCCTTCTTTTTATAAATCTGAATGTCTTTGGACAGCATCAGGAAGATAAAATATATAATGCGATTGATAGTTTCACCGCTCATCCGTCCGCGGAAGCGTTACAAAATTTAACTGCTGCAGAAGCTGATTTCTGGAAAAATCCGAAACCTAAAACCAAAAACGAATTATTGGCAATTGTGGTTTTAAACTGCAACAAAGCCTATTATGAAAACCAGTTTGGTCAGACACAAAATGCGATCTCGAGTTACGAAAAAGCCTGGCAGCTTTATCAAAAACAAAAACTGGGCGATTATGATATAATTGAATTCTGCCTAAAACCTTTAGGAAATTTATACACCGTTTTGGGCGATTATGACAGCGCCGAAAACACTATAAAACAATATTATTTCATTGTAAATACTGCTAAAAATTATCCCGACGCGCAGAAACAAAAGTTTGCTGCCATTCTGAATTTATCAAATGTTTATCAGAGTTCGGGTAAAATTTCTTTGGCAATTGAATTATTAGAAAACACATTAAAAACGGAGAAATTATCGAATTTACAAAAGGGAATTTTATGGAATAATCTGGGGAATAATTATTGGTTAGGTTCAAAACAGCTTTTATTAATTAAAAACTCTTCTGACAATGCAGAAAAAGCATTTGAATCTTCCATAAAATTTCTCCAAAACGAAAAAGGGCAATCAGAAACTTTATCAAATTCTTATCGAAATCTGGCTTCGATGAACAGACAATGGCATCGATTTGATATTGCTGATTCTTATATGCAAAAGGCCGAAAAGTTATTTTTTGAAACAAAAAATCAACAGCCTAGAAAATTGGCTAAACTCTATTATGAAAAAGCTTTATTGTTTTTTGATGAACGAAAATATGACGAAAGCACGAAGCAGATTTCGGCTGTTTTTAAAACCCTGATTCCAAATTACAATTCAAAAAATATACTGCCAAATCAAAACCAATTGTATGCTGAAACAGTTTTAGTTGATGCGTTCGATTTACAGGCGGAAATTCTAAAACTGAAAGATCCTAAAAAAGCATTGAAAGCTTTTGAACTTTCCTTTTATATTGAAGATTTATTGATGAATAACCTGATTTACGAAAACTCAAAAATTCTGATGCAATTGCGATCGCGAAACCGCACCGAAAAATGCATTACGATTTATGATGAATTGTTTAAAAAAGAAGGCAAAACGAAATATCTGGAAGAAGCTTTTCAGTTATCCGAAAAAACAAAATCGGGTATTTTAAAAGGTTATCGTTCAAATATTAAAAACGCTTCCGCAGAAGAAAAGCAGCTTTTACAAGAACTTCAAAACTCAAATAACGCTATTTTAAAAGAACAGCAAAAAGGAGATTTGGCCGCTATTTCAAAAATAAATCAGTTAATAAAAAAGCAGAATGAATCGATGCTTCTGCTGAAAAAAATTCAGTCTGAAAATCAAAATTATCTTCCCGAAAATTGTGATTTAAAAGCTTTATTTTCAAAATTAGAAAATAATAAAGCGATGATGGTTTATTATTTTATGGGTTCTGAAAAATTGTATTATTTCACTTTACAACACAATCGAATTTCATTAAACCGGGTTCCTATTGGAGATGGAAAAATAGTTGATATTCTCTTTTTCATAGATTATTTTAATAATGCAAATGCAATTACAAATGATATTTCAGGGTACAATCGTTCTGGAAAAAGAGCTTACGATTTATTAAACTTACCCACTAATTTTACTTATAAAAACCTTATCATTGTTCCAGACGGAATTTTAAATTTTCTTCCTTTTGAAGCCTTAATTACACAGGAATCAAAAACCACAAATTTTGCCAAAATGCATTATTTGCTCAATGATTTCAAGATTGCTTATAATACTTCGGCGAATATTTATCTGAATTCTAAACCTGTTTCAAAATCTAAAAAAACAGTTTTGGGTATTTTTCCTGTTTTCGAAAAAACACCATTTGAATTGCGTTATTCGAAGAAAGAATTAGAATCGATCCGCAGTAATTTTAAAGGGAAATATTTAGAAAACTCAAATGCTAAATTTGCCAATTTCAAAAGCAATGCTTCAAATTATGCTATTCTGCATTTGAGTACGCATGCTTCTTCTGGCGATATTAAAACTCCGGCAAGCATTAAATTTTACGATCAGGAAATCCTGTATTCAGAGTTATATAATCTGCGCATTAATCCGGATTTAGTGGTTTTGAGTGCCTGCGAAACCGGAATTGGAAAGCTCTATAAAGCCGAAGGCGCAATGAGTATTGCAAGAGGTTTTCAGTTTGCAGGTGCGCAAAATCTGTTGTTTTCTTTATGGAAAGTAAATGATTTTACAACTTCGGTTTTTATGTCTGATTTTTATAAAAATGTCAAAAATGATGTTCCTTATTTTGAAGCCAACGCCAACGCAAAACTGGAATATCTAAACGACAAATCGATTCCAAATGCCAAGAAATCGCCTTATTATTGGAGTTCGTTTGTGTATTACGGTTCTATTTCGACAGAAGAAACATCAGGAAATTATATCTATTACGCAATTAGTTTTTTGATTGTAATTGGCTTATTTTTGATTTTCAATCCTTATCGAAAATGGAAAATCTTCACGAGATTCTCAAAAAAGAGAATTACAAAAAAATAAAATTTAAAGTTACCAAAACACAGCATCTTTCTATAAAAGCCAAAATTAATGGTATTTCAGGAAACTTCATTTTAGATACGGGAGCTTCAAACACCTGCATTGGGTTTGAAAGTATCGAGCGTTTTGAATTAGCTGCAAAAAAATCAAAAACAAAAGCATCCGGCGCAGGCGGAAGCGGTATGGCAACACAGATTTCTTCTCAAAATAAATTACAGCTGGGAAGCTGGAAAAATAAAGATTTCAGTATTGTAATTTTTGATCTTTCGCACGTAAACGAGGCGCTGGAATCTTTTAAAACTAAGCCGGTTCACGGAATCATTGGTGCTGATGTTTTATTGCAGGGAAAAGCAATTATTGACTATTTTAATCATTATTTGTATTTGAAATAATAACTGGAAATTTCAATAAAAAACATAATTAAACACAATTTAATCTTCAATTATTTAACAATAAATGCTTTATATTTATTAAGGCTCTATTTTTTCGTATATATTTGTTACTCCAATTAACAAACCTATACGTATGAAAAAAACTTTACTTTGTTTTCTTTTTCTCTTTACTGCAAATCTATTTTATGCTCAACCCAATCCGAATGATATTGTGCATTGTAATGGAGACAATATATTTGATTTAACTTCTACAGAGCCACAAATAATTAAAGGTTTAAATCCTGCAGAAACTACAGTTAGTTATCATTTAACAGTTGAAAATCTTAACGCTAATATTCCCATTTCAAATCCAAAAAACTATATTAGTGATACTTTTTCGAAGATAATTTATGTTCGTGCAGTTTATAAAGGAATTATTTATACCAACTATTTTAATGTTATTGTACAACCTTATTCTTTAACCTCTGTTGTAACCATTCAGGGAATTTCTTGTAAAAATGAAAAAGGTTCTATTATTGTAACAGGATCAGGGGGGAAACCTCCTCACAAATATTCATTGAATGGGGGAAATTATGTTTCTACAAATGAATTCACTAATTTAACCGCAGGAGTTTACGTAGTAAATACAAAAGATGATTTGGGCTGTATTGTTTCAATGAATGTTATAATTTCTCCGCGACCTATAATTATTGATCTCTTAAAAACTAATGTAAGTTGTTTTGGAACAAAAGACGGTTCAATTACAGTAAATGCATCAAGCTCAAATCTTCCTTTAACATACACACTCAAAAATAATTTTGGGATTATAATATTAAATTCTCAAACAACAAACGTATTTAAGTATCTAGCTGCGGGGATTTATAATGTAGAAGTTAAAGATGCTAATGGATGTATCACAACAATGCAAACAGAAATACAAGAACCAACAATTTTACATTCAACAGCTATTATAGACAAACAAACAATTACCATCAATGCAACGGGCGGAAGTGGTAAATATTTATATTCAATAGATTACTTAGGAGAGCGACAATCAAGTAATGTTTTTACAAATGTAAGTTTCGGAGATCACGAAATTAGTATAATAGATGAGAATGGTTGCATTAATGTGTTGTATCTCAACGTAAATCCACCAGCCCCTTTAATAAATGGAAAAAACAATCTAAACATAGAATTTACTCCAGGACAAACTTTAGGTGATCTTATGATTGAAGGTCAAAATATCAAATGGTACAGTTCTTCAAATTCTACATCTGAAAAATCTCGTAAAACTATTGAAACTACTTTGCCTTTAACAACCGTTTTAGTAGATGGCGTTACTTATTATGCCTCTCAAACCATAAACGGAATTGAAAGTAAAGAACGTCTTTCGGTTATGGCAAAAGTAAAAGGTTCACTTTCTACGGAAGATTTTGTGTTGCCGAATTTTAGATATTATCCAAATCCAGCCCAACATGCTTTGAATATTAGTAATTCTTCAACTATTGACGAAGTGGAAATAATTTCTATTTCGGGGAAATCCATTTTAAGTAAAAAAGTAAACGATACGCAGTCTGAAATTGATTTGTCTAATGTTTCAAGTGGTTTTTATTTCTTAAAAATAAAATCAGAAGAACAAACCAAGACGATTAAGATTGTGAAAAAATAACGGAATTAAATTCAATCGAAAAATGCGTCATCTTTTTGATATCACTCATGTTAAAACTCTAATTAAACATAATACATTACTCAATTATTTAACAATAAATCTTTTATATTTATTAAGGGTTTATTTTTTCGTATATATTTGTTACTCCAATTAACAAACCTATACGTATGAAAAAAACTTTACTTTGTTTTCTTTTTCTCTTTACTGCAAATCTATTTTACGCTCAGGTTAGCCCGATAGAACATTGTTTTGGAGATAATTTTTTTGATTTAACTTCCAGAAATTCTCTTTTGCTTGTCAATTTAAATCCGGTAGAAACCACCGTTAGTTTTCATTTAAGTCAGGATGATGCGAATAATAATGCTAACGCAATTTTACAGCCAACGCAGTATAACAGCTCGGCACCATCTAAAACAATTTATGCCAGAATTGACAATAAAGGAACGGTTACTACCAATTATTTTGATCTAAAAATATATGAACAGCTAACCATTAACTCACCTCTTAAAATCAATGTAAGCTGTTACGGGATGAACAACGGACGTATAATCGTTCCTACCTCTGGAGGTAAACCCCCGTATGCTTATAGCGTAAACAATGGTCCTTTTACCGTTTATAATTCCGGCAGTAATCTGCAATTAGATAATTTACATGCAGGAATGTATATTATTCAAGCAAAAGATGCTTTAGGTTGCTTAAGTCAACCTCATATAGTACAAATAGACCAGCCAAATGTTTTGATGGCAAATACAACTGTTGAGAATCAAAATATAATTATGGTTAATGCCACAGGAGGAAGACCTGAATATAGTTACTCTTTAAATAATGGAAATTATCAAAACAGTCCCTATTTTTCTAACCTGCAGCCCGGTACATATCATGTGCTTGTGAAAGATGCTAACAATTGTATATCTCAAGCCCCTACTGTCACAATTTATCCCCCGCTTGTTGCTGCGGCAAACGTTTCACCTGTTTCTTGTAATGGTTTAGGCATGATTATCATGGCAGCTTCTGGAGGCAATTCTTCTTATGCTTATGTTTATTCTATCGACGGTTATAACTTTTCTCCTGTAAATGTATTCAATAACCTGCCGGCAGGAAACTATCTTGTAAGAGTTCGTGATAGTCAAAATAATGAAATTACTGTTCCTGTAACAGTTCCTAATTTGAAGCCAATATTAGCTCTTTCTGTATTGCAGGATGCAACTTGTGCAGGAGAAAGTAATGGGTCAGTAAAATTATCCTCAACAGGTGGAAATGGCAAACATTACTATTCTTTAGATTCTGTAAATTTTCAGACTGATAATACTTTTAACAACTTAGCGGCCGGTACTTACACGGCGACTGTTAAGGATGACTTTAGCTGTATATCAGACCCAATAAATTTTACAATAACAGAACCTAAGCAATTAAACGTTGAAGCAGCTGTTGTTAAGCTTGTTGACTGCTTGAGCAATGCCACTATAACAGCCACAGCTTCTGGAGGATTAGCTCCTTACCAATTTTCTATTGATGGCATTATTTATTCGGATAAGACCACTTTTAATAACGTCGCTCCTGGTACTTATTCTATATATGCTAAAGATCAAAATGGCTGTGTTTCTTTTAAATCAATAACTGTTAATCAATATGTTCAGAGTCCATCTATTGTTACAGTAACTCAAATTTCTTGTATAAATGAAAAAGGATCTATTACCGTTCAGGGAACCAGCGGAAAACTTCCATATCAATATTCTCTAAATGGACAGACTTTTTCGACAAACAATGTTTTTAACAATTTAGTTCCTGGTAATTACAGCATTACTACAAAGGATAATAATGGCTGCCTAACTACAGATGTCGTTTCAATTACCACTTTCGATCCTTTAGTAATAAGCGCGATTTCTAAACAGGAACCTGCCATGGATCAAATGATGGTTCTATTGAGATAAATACCCACGGAGGAAAATTCCCTTTTACTTATTCTCTAAGAAATGCTTCGGGTGTACAAATAGCTGCTCCACAAACTTCAAATATATTTAGAGATTTAGCTGCAGGAATTTATAATATAGAGGTTAAAGATGCAAATGCATGTATAGTTTCTTTGCAGATGTTTGTTGTAGAACCTGAAATAATACATGCAGCAGTTACTGTAAACAATCAAACCATTACTATTAATGCAACGGGCGGAACGGGAGAAATTCTATATGCAATATCGCCAAATCTATATCAATTTTCAACAACTAATACTTTTTCAAATTTAGCACCAGGTACTTACCAAATAATTGCTCAGGACAAAAATGGCTGCTATACTTTATATAATGTTGTCATTGATGCTCCGGCACCAATTATAGATGGTAAAAAAGAGATTGTTTTTGAATTTAAATCGGGCCAAACTTTAGGAGATATTATTATTGAAGGCCAAAATATCAAATGGTACAGCAGTAAAGGAGCTTCAACTAACAAATCAGGTAAAAAAGCGATTGAACCAACGTTACCGCTGACAACCGTTTTGGTTGATGGCGTTACTTATTATGCTTCGCAGACTGTAGACGGAATTGAAAGCAAGGAACGTCTTGCGGTTACGGCAAAAGTAAATGGTTCACTTTCTACGGAAGATTTTGTTTTACCGAATTTTAAATATTATCCAAATCCGGTTCAGCATGTTTTGAATATCAGTAATTCTTCAAACATTGACGAAGTGGAACTAATTTCTGTTTCGGGGAAATCTATTTTAAGTAAAAAAATAAACAATACGCAATCTGAAATTGATTTGTCTAATGTTTCAAGTGGTTTTTATTTCTTAAAAGTAAAATCAGAAGGAAAAACCAAAACGATTAAGGTTGTGAAGAAATAAAAAAAGTCCAAATTCCAAAACATAAAAATTCCCAAACTCCAATTAAGGAATTTGGGATTTTTATTTTTACCGTTTCCTCCCGTCCCGAAGCTTCGGGATCAGGATTGGAATTTGGAATTTCAATATTGAGATTTTAAATCTTAATGAGTATGTTTCGGATTAAAACCGTCTTCGCTTAATTCTGTATGCACATAATCGGCATGCATTTCAGCTTCGTAATCGATTTTTTCTCCTTTAGAGAATTTATGAATGATTTTCTCCATGATATTATAAATTACAGGAACCACAATTAAGGTTAAGAATAAAGAAGAAATTAATCCTCCGATAATTACCCAAGCCAAACCGTTTTTCCACTCAGCTCCTGCTCCTTTTGCCAATGCAATTGGGAACATACCAAATACCATCGCAATTGTTGTCATCAAGATCGGACGTAAACGAGCGTGGTTTGCCTGAATTAATGCCGTTCTGATTGATTCTCCTGCTGCTCTTCTTTGGTTCGTATAATCGACAAGCATGATCGCATTCTTACACACCAGACCAATCAACATGATAATACCTAAAATCGTAAAGATATTTAATGAGTTGTTTGTTAATGCTAAGGCTAACATCGCCCCGATAAACGAAAGCGGGATAGCAAATAATACCACAAACGGGTGAACGAAACTGTCATACAAACTCACCATTACAAGGTAAACCAAAATAATAGCAGCAAGTAAAGCGATTCCTAAAGTACCAAATCCTTCTGATTGGTTTTCCTGGTCACCACCCCAAATATAATTTACTCCAGCTGGTTTCTCTAACTTATCTAGTTTAGCCTGCCATTGCTGCACGATTGTTCCTGATGGAACCCCAACGTTTTGTCCTTTTACCGTTACCGATGCAGATTTATCTCTACGCTCTAACTGGCTAGGTCCAGAACCTTCTGTAATGTCTGCAAACTGAGATAATTTAATTTGCTGTCCAGCTGTGTTTACAAAAATAAGGTTACTTACGTCAGTAATACTTTTTCTGTCGAATGAATTGTATCGAATGTTGATATCATATTCGTATTCACCTGCTCTGTATTTACCGTCTGTATTTCCGCTAAATGCAGTCTGCATAGTTAAACCAACTGTTTGAAGTGTTAATCCTAAAGCAGCCATTTTATCACGGTCAACTTTTACGTTAATTTCAGGGTTTCCATCTTCAACTGTTAATTTAATCTCTGTTGTTCCTGGAATTGTACGTAATTCTGCTTCCGCTTTTTTAGCAAAAGCCATCGCTGCTTCTGTTGAAGGACCTGTTACAATTAATCCTAATGTAGCATCTTCTGCTGTACCTAAGATACCAACCGGAACTGTTTTTACTTTTGCTCCAACTAATACTTTTTCAAGTTTACGTTTAATTTTTGCTGCGTAAACATTCGCATCATCTGTACGATCTTTTTGTTCGATCATTTTTACGTCGATCTCAGCTTTGTATGCTGTAGCTTGCGACGCTCCAAATCCTTCACTCGTTTGTCCTACAGTTGTAATCTGGCTGTGAACATATTCTTGCGCTTTTAAGAAAGCCTCTGCTTTTTGCGTCATGAAGTTCGTTTGCTCTAACGAAGCATCTTTTGGCATCTCAATTTGTACTAAGAACTCTCCACTATCAGAAGAAGCAAAGAACTCTCCTCCAATGAAACCTCCGCCCATTAATCCTACTGTCGAAACTAAGAACAATACAATTACTACGATGAATGTTTTAATATAATGATCTAAACACCAAGTTAATAAATGAGAAACCCAGTCCGTAAAACGTGTTAAATAGTTCTCAAAACCAAGAATGATTCTTCCAAATAAATTCTTTCCTTCAATATGCTCTAATTTCCCGAAACGAGAAGATAACCAAGGAATAATAGTAAACGAAGCTAATAATGATAACATCGTTGAGATAATTACCGTAACACAGAATTGTGTAATGATATTAGATACCAATCCAGAACTCATCGCGATTGGAAGGAATACCACCACAATTACTAATGTAATCGAAGTTACGGTTCCACCAATTTCAGCTGTTCCGTCATAAGATGCACGAATTCGGCTTTTACCCATCTCCATGTGCCTGTAAATGTTCTCCAATACCACAATCGCGTCATCCACAAGAATACCAACCACAAGAGATAATCCAAGTAAACTCATTAAGTTTAAGGTGTATCCCATTAAATAGATACCAATAAATGTTGCAATTAACGATGCAGGAATAGATACCATTACAATCAACGAGTTTCTAATACTGTGAAGGAAGAACAACATTACAAATGCTACCAGAACTACCGCAATTAATAAATCGTGAACAACAGAGTCTGCTGCTTCAAGAGTAAATACGGTACTGTCTTTTGCAACTTCAAGTTTTAACTGATTTACTTTATAATCTTTTTCAAGAGTTGCAATTGTTTTTAATAACTGCTCAGATACCGCAACGGCATTTGCATCAGATTGTTTAATAATTTGTAAAACAATCGCACTTTTTTGATCTACACGAGAAATTTTCTCGGCAATTTCTTGAGTATCCTGAACATCAGCAATTTCACCTAAACGAATTTGAATTCCGTTTTGAGAAGAAACCACTAAGTTTCTTAATTCATCAACACTTTTATATTTACCTGCTAAACGAATTAATATTTTTTGGTTACGAGTCTGGATATTTCCTGTTGGGAAATCTAAATTCGAACTTAAAATAGTCTGCTGTACCTGAGGAACCGAAAGTCCGTAACCCTGCATTTTTACAGCGTCAAGATTTACCTGAATTTCACGCTCAGAACCACCAATAATATTTACCTGAGCTACCCCTTGTACACGAGATAAAATAGGGGCAATTTTTTTGTCAATCAAGTCATAAAATTCAGCTTCGTCCATTTTACCATTAGCACCAAGCGTCATAATTGGTAAATCACTCAGCGAGAATTTGGTCAATGCCGGTGTTTTAACATCATCTGGCAAATCACTAATTATGGCATTTATTTTACGCTGTGCATCATTTAAAGAAAAATCGACTTTTGCATTTGATGTTAAGGTAATCGAAACAATAGATAAACTTTCGTATGACTTTGAGTCAATTTTCTTAACATTCTCTAAGGAGGCAATCGCATCCTCAATTTTCTTTGTCACGGTATTTTCTACCTCACTTGGAGAAGCTCCAGGATAAATAGTAGAAATTGTAATAACGTTTTGTTCAAATTTTGGTATCAGCTCGTAGCCTAACTGGCTGTAGCTGAACAATCCACCAAGAGTCAGAATTGTAAACAATACAATTACTAACGACGGACGTTTTATGGATATTTCGGCTAATTTCATATATTTTGTTTTTTGCTGTAGGCTATATGCTGTAGGCTTTAGGCTTTTTAAAATGCTTAAAGCTTATGGCTTAATGCTTAAAGCTTAAAATTATTTAATAATTTCTATTGTATTTCCGTCTTGTAAGTTAATCTGACCTGTAACGATTACTTTTTCTCCATCAGATAATCCTTTGATAACCTCTACTTTATCTCCCAAAATTCTTCCAGCAGTTACTTTTCTTAATTTTGCAACTCCGTTTTCAGCAACAAAAATTTCGTTACTGCTTACACTTCCTACGAATGCATTTCTAGGTACAACCATTAAGTGTTGTTTTTGTTGGTTTGATGCAAAGTTTGCAGTTCCATACATACCCGCTTTTAGGTCGTTGTTTGCATTATTTGTGATTTCAATTTCAACCGGGAAATTTAAAGACTCATCTGCTTTTGCAGCAATAAAAGTAATTTTTCCAGAGAATGTTTTATCAGGATAAACACTTGCTGTTACATTAATTTGATTTCCTACTTTTAAACTAGCCACTTGATTTTCGTTTACAGTAACTACTAATTTTAATTTAGAAACGTTTACGATATCAAATAATGCAGTTGCAGGCATACCAGCTAAAATAGATCCTGGCTCAATATATTTTTTATTGATAAATCCATTAATTGGCGCTTTTACTTTAGTATCTCCAACATTAATGTTAGCTTGTTTCAGGTTAGACTCCGCATTTGTTAAAGCTAATTTTGCCTGATCTAATTGTTGTTTTGTAACACCGCCTGTTTTAAAAGCATTTTCGTATCTGTTATAATCTGATTTTGCATTTTGATAAGCAGCCTGCGCTTGCTGAGCACTTACATTAATAGCATCACCTCTCATTGTTAGTAATGTCTGACCTACTCTTACATAGTCACCTTCTTTAGCTAACACAGTGATAACTTTTCCAGATTTTTCTGCAGAGAATGTTAATTGCTGAATTGGCTGGAAGTTTCCGTTTGCAACGAAATCTAATGAAACTTCTTCTGTTTTTACTTCAGAAATTTTTACTGAAACTGCTGCATTTTTTTCGGCAACAATATCTGTTTTCGCCTTGTTTTCTTTCTTATTATTATTTAAGACATATCCAATCACACCCAGCGCTGCAATTATGATTACGATTGTTATAATAGTTTTCTTCATTGTAATTAGTTATTTAGTAAGAGATTTAAGTTCGCCTTTTGATTTGATTAGAGATATTTCGGCAATTTTATAATTTAAAACTGCTCTTGTAAAATTATTTTGAGCTTCAAGTTGTGCATTTTCAGCATCTAATAAATCGGTTAAAGATGCTAATCCCTGAAGGTAATTGTTTTTGGTATTGCTAAGAATTTCAGTTGCCAAACGCATGTTTTCTTTTTGATTTTCGATCGTAACAAGGTTATTTTCGATATCAGCCATTGCATTTCTGTAATCTAAATCAAGAGAAAGTTTAGTGTCTTTGATATCTTCCTGAAGCGATCTGATTTCTACATCTGCCTGTCTTACTTTTGCACGAGTTCCAAAACCTGTAAAGATTGGCACGTGTAAATTCAATCCTATGGCAGAGTAATCTGACCAGTACACACCTTCTGAAGGTTTAGCAAACCAAGGCATTTTAGGCCCCTGACCAATATAGTTGTAACCGGCAGTCAAAGAAAGTGTTGGATAATATCCGGCCTCAACAGCTTTTTTATTGTACACTAAAAGCTCTTCTTGTTTTTTCAAAAGCAGATATTCTGTTCTGTTTTCAACATTTGGCTCTTGTGTTAAAGCAGCAGGAATAACTTCAAATTCTTCTTTTGGCATGTCGATTTTAGTTTCGATAGGCATACCCATATAAAACTTCAAAGCATTTTCCTGTAGAGCAATCTGGTTTTTAATCTGCTGACGTTCTGTATCGATATTAGACATTTTTACTATGATACGGTCTAAGTCGATTTTTTTAGCCAAGCCATTATCAAATTGTCCTTTTACGATGTCACGAACTTTTGTTGTGTTTACGTAGTTGCTGTCTAATAAAATCAATCTTTCTTTTTGCACATAAACGGAATAGTAGTTATTTGCAACTCTTTCAATAACCTGTTCTTCTGTTAATTGTTCGTTTATTTGATAAAACTCACGAGTAGATTTTGCTGCTCTTAATCCTGTAAAAACGGATTGATCGAAGATTGCCTGAGTTAAAGAAACCCCAGCATTCGAAGTCCATTTTTGGCCAAATGCCGCCTGAATCGTAGTTCCCGGCTGACCAAAACCAGCTCCGTCAATTACTGTTGTCTGAATAATTGGATTATGAGTTAAATTTCCGTTGGCAGAAATTTGAGGCAAAGCTCTAGAACGCACTTCCTGAATTTTGTATTCACTGTTTTCAACCTGAAGCTTTGCTTTTTTAGCATCGGCTTTATTTTGAAGCGCGTAATTAACTGCCTCTTTTAAGGTTAAAGTTGTTACTTGTGCGTTGGCCGATAAGCCAATTGTGCACAAAAGAATAAGAACTATTCGTTTCATATGTAGTTAATATTTGTTTATCGATGATTAAAAAATCATCTTATTTATAGATTGATGATTATGCTTTAACTTTTTGAAGCTGTCTTTCCAATTCAGCTATTCCTTTTTCGGTTGCCATTGCTCTGGTATGATATTCCAAAGCTTCTAACTCTATTTCCTGTGCTTCTCTTTCAGAAATTGTATTTTCATTGATGTGAAATATCAGCGTATAATAAAATCTCACATAGATATCAATATTTAAATCCGGGCGGTATAATCCATCTTCAATACCTTTTACAATATTTTCTCTAAAGTATTGTGTACATTGTTCAATTTCGTATGTCAATACATTTTGATAAATCTCCGGGTAATGTTTTTTTAACTGATAAATTGGAGATGTGTCTGTATTATTTTTAAACATATCGCGGAACATTTCTCTAATCTCAAAATTCTCTTGAATGGAGTTGAAATTTTTAGCCACAATACTGTCAATTATTTCATGTACTTGTTTGTGAACTGTTGAAGTGCTCTCTTCAATTAAAACTTCTTTATTACAGAAATACTTGTAAATCGTTTTTTTCGAAATACACATTTCTCCAGCAATATCATCCATCGTAACGCTTTTAAAACCAAGCTTTAAAAAAAGTTCGCTTGCTTTTGCTATAATTTTCTCTTTCATTTTAATTTTTCCAGTTGCATTACAAATATAACCAGGAAACTAAAATTTAAAAAATAGTTTCCGTAATTTTTGTAATAATTTTACATTAATTTATTAAATATGTAAGATTATATGCTAAATTCCAGATTAGCAATCAGCTTAATGTCTTTTCCAAGCGCTAAACCACCATTATGATGGTAAGAATTGAAATCTAAACCAAAATCCTGACGCTTAATATCTCCTTTAATTTCAAATGCAACTTTCTTCTCTCCGTTGTAATTATTAACGCCAATAAACTCAGCATCAAGCTCTACCACTTTTGTAACGTCTTTTATAGTTAAATCGCCTTTAAAAAAATTGATGTTGTTATTTACCTTTTGAAATGAGGTCGATTTAAAACTGATAATTGGATGCTCATCTACATCAAAAAAATCCTGAAGTTGTAAATTGGTATCAATTTGCTGAAAGCTTTCATTTTTATTATTAATATCAAACGAAAACTCAACCGATGCATCTTCAATTTCATTATCTTCAATATTCACATAACCGCCAAATTTGTTTGTTGTTCCTCCCAAATAAGCAATTATCGAATGTCTCATTTTAATCAAAACATCTGATTGAGTAGAATCTAAGGTCCATGTTGTTTTCATATATATCTGATTTAATTGAGTTTATATTTTACTCAAACTCTTAACGGAAACTTTTACAGTGTTTTGAGTTTCCATTTAACGGTGCAAATATAGACAGGAAACTCTAAATACCAAAAAAGTTTCCAAGTTTTTTCAAAAATATTTTAACATATTAATTTTGAGTCCGTTTTAGGCTCAATTTTAAATGTATTGCAGCATTTAGGATTTAGAAAGTAAAAATTGATAATTGAATTGTATCTTTGAGGCTCATAAATCAGAATTTCATTTTATGCACGATATTAGCCAGTACCAGGATTTTTTTATTGAATATTTAAAAAATCAAAACATACATAAAGAACCCACAAACCTTTACGAACCTATTGAATACATTTTAGGACTTGGCGGAAAACGTATGCGTCCCGTACTGACTTTAATGGCTGCAGAAGTTTTTGATACTGATTATAAAGTGGCGCTTCCGGCTGCAATGGCGGTTGAAGTTTTTCATAATTTTTCGCTTGTTCATGATGATATTATGGACGATGCGCCTTTAAGAAGAGGTCAGGTTACGGTTCATGAAAAATGGGATTTAAATACCGGAATTCTTTCCGGTGATGCTATGCTGATCCTGGCTTATCAATATTTTGAACAATACGAACCGGAGGTTTTTAGAAACTTAGCCAAGCTTTTTAGCAAAACGGCTCTTGAAGTTTGCGAAGGACAGCAATGGGATGTTGATTTCGAACAAAGAAACAACGTTACGATTCCGGAATATCTAAAAATGATTGAAGGTAAAACGGCTGTTTTAGTTGCTGCGGCAATGAAAATGGGCGCCATTGTTGCCAAAACTTCAGAAAAAGAGGGTGATTTAATTTATGATTTTGGATTGAATTTAGGATTGGCTTTCCAGCTTCAGGATGATTATTTAGATGCTTTTGGTGATCCGGAAACTTTTGGAAAACAGGTTGGCGGTGACATTATCGAAAACAAAAAAACCTATTTGTACCTAAAAGCTTTAGAATTCTCGACTCCTGAAAAAGCTGCCGAATTACAAAAATTATTCAGTTTACAATTAGAAGATAATACTGAAAAAATAGAAACTGCAAAGACTATTTTTAACGAATCAGGCGCTTCAAAATCAACTCAGGAAGCAATTGAAATGGTTACTTTTAAAGCTTTTGAAACGCTGGATAAAATGGATATTAACGCTGAAAAGAAGGATATTTTGAGAACTTTTGGCGAGAATTTAATGGGAAGAAAAGTTTAAAATTTATGCCACAGATTTAACAGATTGTAAGGATTTTTTGTTTGCCGCGAATTACACGAATTTTCACTAATTATTTATCATAATTAAATTCGTGGAAATTAGTGTAATTCGTGGCGAAAGATTAGATAAAGCAAACCCGATAGGTTTTTAAAACCTGTCGGGTTTGTCGTTTTAATTTGTGTCTATTTTATTTTTTTAAACAAATCATCAGGATCAACCAAATCTGATAATTTTTGTTTTAAATCGTCTTTTAAAATCGTTAAACCATACTGATACGAAGCGTTCATCCATCCAAAACCTTCTTCGGTTATGTAATTAAATTCAGTTCCTACGTTTCCGTATTCGGCGAAAATTTTATGTGAGCTTATCGATAAATCAAATTTCTCGGGAATCGTTCCGTTGTAATCCACCGCGTTTCTGGTAATCAGCCAAAGCCATCTATAGACCATTTCCTGGGCTTCTTCATCAAAATTATAATTTAATAAACCCTCCCATAAAAGCATTTGATGCGGCGCCCAGCCAAACGGATAATCCCATTGGCGCATTGGCGCATTTTCATCTATGCCTGCAATAGATTCTTTGGTACTTCCTCCAATTCCGCCTTTCATTTTAAATTTCGGAAGTGTCTTTTTTACTAAAATTTCAGCTTGTTCCGGCGTGCTTATTTTGGCCCAAAGCGGATAAAAAGTCGTCGCTGCATCAAAGAAATGCTGTTTTTCGTTCACAAAATCGTAATCGAAATAAATTCCGTTTTCAGAATTCCATAATAATTTGTTTATTTTTTCTTTTCTCGAAGAAGCTTTTTGCAGCCAATATTCACTTGAAAAAGATTTGTCTTCAAAATATTGAAACTCATTTTTAAAATATTTCTGAATCAGAAAAGCAATATCCGTTTCGTATTTATAGAGTAAACTATTGATCGCAACTGTATTTAAATTAGCACAGATTCCAACTAATCTATTGGTGGTATCGTGACCGCTTTCGCGCATGCTTCGGTCGTGAATAAAGTATTTATCGAGTTCTTCATCAACCACTTCTCTTTCCAGATATTTCTTTTCAAACTCACGAGTAGACAAATTGTATTTTGGAGCAAACTCTTCCAGAATATCATCAAAATGCCCTTCTTCGACCTCAAACGGAAGACCAATTCCTTCTGCTTTATAACGATTTAAACCATTTGCCGTAAGTCTTTTTCCTTCTTCCATCCAAACGGTTTGATATTCTTTTATAGCCGTTTTTAAATGTCTTTCTATCCAAAAAATATCCGTATTTGATTTTTCTAAAACATCTATAATAAGCGATGTATACAACGGTGGCTGTGTGCGGGTTAAATAGTAACTTCTATTCGCGTTTAGAATTTTTCCGTAATGATCAATTTGGTATTTAAAATTTTCGGCAATGCCTAAAGCAAGCTCAATTTTATCATCAATCAAAAGTCCTTTGGCAATAAAATAACTGTCCCAGCCGTACATTTCATTGAATCTTCCGCCCGGAACCACAAAAGGAACTCCCGAGATTTCATTATTTTTTATTTGAAGTGCCAATGCCAGAATTCCCGGTTTTTTGTTCAACGATAAAACATATTCGGGCGTAATATTTTTAGGCATCTGCACCACTTTTAACTTTGGCGTTGAAGCTTCTAATTTTTTGAAATAATCAAAAACAATTTCGTCTCCAAAAGGTACATACAAATAGGCAAATTCGTTTTCGATTTTATCGTCTTCGAGAATTTTCTTTACGCCAATGGCATCAATTGTTCGGGTAAGACCGTTCCAATACAGATCTTTTATCTTTCTTGAAATTCTTTTTACAGGATCTTCGGTGATTTCATTTAAATCTATTGAAGCAAATTCGGTATTGTTTTTCTTAGCCAAAGCCAGTTCCTGCAATAAATTCGAAAGCTGATAAGTTCCTTCAATGACTGCCGAATTTCCGTTTTCATCATTCAATAAAAAACTTTTAGGACCGTGGTCATCTATTGTAATTTTTTTATCGCCGTCAGTATCTTCCTGCGCCAATAATTTTTCGATAGTTTGGGTTATATGGAGTTTAAATTTCATCTTTTGCAGTTATTTTTTTGAGAATAAAAAAGGAGATCAATAATAAGGTCATTGGAATTAAGGTAAAATAAAAAGCTTTTTCAGGGCCTTCATTTTTAAACAACCAGCCAGTTATTCTGGAACCCAAAGTTCCGCCAAGAGCAGAAAAAATGACTATTAATCCGGTCATGGAACTTTGTAAATTCTTTGGTAAAGCACTTAATACAATGGAATTTAATAAGGGATAAATGGGCGCAATAAACAATCCTATTAAAGGAAATGCGAAACCAATTAACGGAATATCCGAAAGTGTATTGATGCTTTTTACTTCTAATCCTACTGTTTTTGGAAGTACAAAGGTTACGAGAAGCATGGCAGAAATAATGCAGAAACTCAACACCCAAATCCAGTTTACTTTTTTGGTTACGATACCGGCAATCATTCTTCCAATGGCTAATGAAATGGCCAAAATGCTGGCCATCATAATGCTGATATTTTCAGGAAGATGAAGCACTTTTGTATTAAATGTGGGTAACCAGGAAAGAATTCCCTGTTCGATCATTACAAATAAAAAAACGCTGATCACGAAAATAACCGTCAACAGTTTTGCCATTAATTTAAACATCTGCAGAAAATCATCTTTGAGGTTTGCTCCTGCCGCAACTTCAGCTTCTTCAAATTTTATAAAGAGTAAAAACAGAAAAGACACAAACGATAATCCTGCCAATAACCAATAAACATTTAACCACGAATTGGGATCGTTTTCGTTATTAAAAGCCGGAAATAAAAAATAAGCCAGCGCAATTCCCACCATAAAAAAGCCTTCAATACTGCTCATTAAAGCGTTGTGTTCTTTTTTGGTTTCGGTTACGGTTCCTATTAACGAATAAACTGAAACTTTTATCAGGGCAAACGAAACTCCAACGGTGGCAAAAAGAATTTTAGCATTGTCGAATGAGTTTCCAAAATACATAGAAATACAGGCTAAAGTAACCAGACCTAATCCTATTAACATCGCTTTTCTATAGCCTATTCTTGGTAAAAAAGAGGCTATAAAAAAGGATACAATTGCAATTGGCATGTCTTTAAAAGCCTCTAAAATACTCGCCTGAACTTCATCGACTCCGTAATTTTTCTGCGATTTTAAAATCACAATGCCCACGCTGTTTAATAAAATAGCGAAGACAAAATAATTAAGATAGAGCGAGATTTTAATTCCTATGTTTTTCATTTTTTATTTGTTTGTCTGTGCTTTGTGACTACGGTGCAGGAGACGCACTGCTGTGCGCCTCTACGATCCGTATATTTTGTAAAGACGATTAATAACGTCTTTTATAAATTTAGAAATTAATCGCTACCGAAAATCTAAAAGCACGTCCTAAAATAGGTCTTGCCATAAACACATCGCTTGCTGCAGATGTTGTTTGTCTTGGATCTCCCTCTGTTAAACCAATTTCATTGAATAAATTCGAAGCATCGACTGCAAAACGAAGATTGTTATACTTGTAACTTAATCCTGCTCCCACTTCTTTGTAAGCCGGTAAAACTTGTTTGTTATCCTGATTCGTGAATTTTTTATCGAAATAAGAAAACTGAACATACGCTGTAAAATCTTTTGTAATATCGACTTCTGGTCTTAGGTTACAGAAAAACTTAGGGATTCTTCTTGCTGTATTTCCGTTAAAATCAAAAGTAGAACCATCTGCATTTGTTCCTGTAAAGTTGTCGTACTCCGGTTTTTGAACGGTAAATGTAAAGTTCAGTTTTACCATTTCGTATCTTGCATTCGTCTCTACCTCAAGACCAATATTGTTTACATCAGCAAATTTATTTTCTGAAGATCCATCAGATAAAATATCCGTGAAAGCAACATTTTTCAGATTCATGTGAAACAAATTCGCATTTACAGAGAAGAAAGAACTTGCATATTTATACCCCAATTCAAACTGATTTACTTCAGTATTTTCTAATTTACTTAAATCGGCAGCATTATCATAAAATGATTCTTCAATTGGAGATCTAAATCCGTGGCTGTAACGAACATACGAAGCCATATTATCATTGAATTTGTAGTTTCCTGCAGCAGTATATGACCATTCGCTTACATCATATCTCCAGTATGTATAAGGATTTCCTTTTACAGTTGTAACCTTATCATCAGCCGTATTATTATCTAAAATTCCTAAATCTTCGGCAAAAAATCTAGCGTTGTCTCTGTATCCTGAATATTTGTCTTTATTGTATCTTAAACCAGCATTAAAAGTTAATTTGTCTGTAGCTTTAATTTCGGCATCAGCATAAACATCATTCAAAAGTCCTTTTGTCTGTGCATCTCTTTCCAGCCAGGTAATTCTTTCTATACCATTCCATGTATGGTTAATTCCGGTTGTATTGTCTTTTACGTTTAATAATCTCGGATTATCTGAAACTCCTACTAAATAGGAATTCCAGTTCCAATATTGATTTGATTTCCAGTTAGAATAGTAGTAACCTGCCGTTAATTGTACCGGATCTAAATCAAAAGAAAAAGAGAAATTATTAGCAAAGTTGTTCATCTTTTTCTGAATATGCCAAAGATCTGCTCTCATAATTAAAGCGTTTGGATCAAGCGTCGCACCATTGTCTACGTAAGTATAAGCCAGATTTCCTGCTGTTGTGTTTTGAACGCTTGTTGCATAGGCATCTTGAGTCCAAGGTCCGCCATTTGGAAAAATAGCATTGTAATTTAAATCGATATTGGTGTTTTTAAACGAATTCTTAAACGTTACTTTATCCGATATTTTCTTTTTGAATTCAGCGCCAATTGAGTTAATAATTGGATGAGAACCATCTTCTAAATCTGCGCCAAAAGTACCGCCTCCGTATTGAGGCACATTTAAATGGCTTAAGTTTACTGAAGTCAACGTTCCGTAATTTGGATTAAATCCTGGAATTCCTTCAATTTTTCCGTTATTGCTTTTTAGTGGAATTGGCAAATAGAATGTGTTTCTATCATCAAGATGCTTGAAATTCACTCTTAAATAATCGTTGTCGTCAAATTTATAAGTAATGTTTCCTTTTATTTGTCCGCCTTTATTGGCTGTAAAACCTGTGTTTCTTACCCCATTATCGGCTCTGTAAAATCCGCCGACATTAAAAAATAATTTATCCTGAATTAAAGCACCTGATAAATTAAGATCGGTTCTGAACATTCCGTAATCTGAAGTCGTGAATTTTGCTCTTCCCTGAAAATCATTTTGTCCCGTTTTAGAAATAAAGTTGATGATTCCACCCGGAGCATTGTTAGCAAAAATTGAAGCAGAACCTCCTCGAACGGCTTCCATTTTACTTACTGTTTCATCTAATCTGTAAAAAGTATCGGCATTGGCAAATTGTAAAGCTCCATCTTCAAAAACTGGTAATCCGTCTTCCTGAATTTGTACATATTCATAAGCTCCTGCAGACGGGATTCCTCTTGCAAAAAGGTTGTTTCCAATTTCTCCTCCAGATGCTTCCACCACAAATCCCGGAATGGTCTGCAATAAAGCAGCTGTACTCGACGGCGCTCTGTCTTCGATTGCTTTTGCGCCTAACGTGGTAATAGCAACGCTGGATTCTAATTTAGATCTTGGAGCAGACGAACCTGTTACGACAACTTCTTTTAAACTTTGAGATTCTCCTTCAAGCAGTAAATTTGCTTCGACTGATTCTCCTTCTTTTACAGCAATCTTTTTCTCGAAAGTTTTATACCCTACGCTCGTTGCAATAATAGTATATGTTCCTGCTTCGATGTTTGAGAATGAATATCCTCCATTTTCATCTGTAACGGTACTTTTTCCTGTTTCCTTAAGCGTTACATTTGCTCCAGGAACTGTAAGTCCGCTATCGTCGAGTACTTTTCCGGAAACTTTCGCTGTATTTTGGGCAAACAGATTATTTGGTAAAAAAAATAGGCAAAACATTAAAAATAATGTACCTAAATAATGGTGCAGCTTTTTCATTTTTTTGTTCGGTTAGTTAGTAATTATGGTTATCACTGTCAAACTTAAAAACAAATTATAAGGAATATAAGAATTAAAAATCGAAAACGTTTTCGAAATCACCTAAAACGTTTTCGGAAATTA
>Ga0157370_10002429_pt1 | contig 22455 bp, 23 predicted proteins | sample C35metaG_FD_113463 | JGI IMG/M metagenome (GOLD analysis project Ga0157370, IMG submission 113463) | Corn rhizosphere microbial communities from Kellogg Biological Station, Michigan, USA - C3-5 metaG | ecosystem: Host-associated > Plants > Roots > Rhizosphere > Soil | place: USA: Michigan...
TTCTTATTTAATTTTTTTAGGTCAGATGGAACACCCATTTTGTTTCTGCATCAAAGAGATTTTGCAGTTAGGTGTTTCATTTATCTTGTTTAATCTTCAAAACTACAAAATTTAAATTTTTATTTTGTGATGAAGAGAATATTTCAACATATATTTTATTTGGGCAGCTTAATCCGCCTTCCGCTCCCAATCTTTTTTGCAGACGATTTCCATTTCAATAGAACCTGAGACTACGAAAAAAAAGGATTTCCGCTCAAACCTAACGAAGTGGTTCATCGATTCAAAAAAATAAATTTAAAATTGAGATAAGTCGGGCTGCGCTTCGCAAAGTAGAGCGATTTGTTTCCAAAATATATTTCTGCCAAGCTTCACTTTTTAGAATCATTAAAAAACTAACTAACATTTGTTAGTTAAATAAAAATGCGTAAGTTTGTTTAAATCACATTCATAATTCAATATTAGAATTAATTAACTGAATGTCAAATGTTTAAATATGGAAATGACCAAAAGACATTTTTTAAACAAAGAAATTTCTCTGACTGATTTACTCAAATCAGCTTATCGTCTGATGTTTACGGCAAAAACAATGACCGATTTGTTTGAACAGGAAAAAAAGATAACTTCGAAGTACGTTCACGCCACTTCCCGCGGACACGAGGCGATTCAGCTAGCGTTGGGAATGCAGTTGTTGCCACAGGATTTCGTGAGTCCTTATTATAGAGACGATTCTATTTTATTAGGAATCGGAATCACACCTTACGAATTGATGCTTCAGCTTTTAGCAAAACGCGACGACCCATTTTCTGGCGGAAGAACTTACTACGCACATCCAAGTTTAAGACGCGACGATTTCCCGAAAATCATCCACCAAAGTTCCGGGACAGGAATGCAAGCTATCCCAACCACCGGAATTGCAATGGGAATGAAGTACAAAGAAGAAACCGGAATCGCTGAAAATATTGATGATAAACCAATCGCTGTTTGCTCACTCGGGGACGCAAGTTGCACGGAAGGCGAAGTTTCCGAAGCTTTCCAAATGGCAGCTTTGAAACAATTGCCAATTCTTTATCTGGTTCAGGACAACGAATGGGATATTTCTGCAAATGCAAAGGAAATCCGAGCGCAAGATATCACAGAATATATGCGCGGTTTCAACGGCATCGAAACCAGAACAATTGACGGAACAGATTTTATCAAATCCTACGAAATCGTCAAAGAATGCATCAAAATCATTCGTGAAGAACGCCGACCAATGTTGATTCACGCCAAAGTTCCTTTACTCAATCATCATACTTCCGGTGTAAGAAAAGAATGGTATCGGGATGATTTGGAAGAATGCGCAAAAAATGACCCATTAATCAAATTAAGAAACCAACTTTCAGAATTCAGCATAGAAGATTCTGAAATCGAAACCATAGAAAAAGAAGTTGCAGAACTTGTAAGAACCGATTTTGAAAATGCAGTTTTAGCAGAAGACCCAAAATCGGAAGACGCTTACAAACACGATTTCGCACCAACGCCAATCACCGAAGAAAAAGGAGAACGTTCCCCAAGCGGAAAAATTCCAACAGTAATGGTAGATTGTGCCCTTTTCGCCATCAGAGAATTGATGACCAAACATCCGGAAGCATTATTATATGGACAAGATGTTGGATTAAGGTTAGGCGGCGTTTTCCGTGAAGCGATTACGTTGGCAGCACAATTCGGAGAGAAAAGGGTTTTCAATACACCAATTCAGGAAGCATTTATCGTTGGTTCAACGGTCGGAATGAGCGCGGTCGGACTGAAACCGATTGTCGAAGTTCAGTTCGCAGATTACATTTGGCCAGGCTTGAATCAATTGTTTACCGAAGTTTCCAGAAGTTATTATTTGTCTAATGGAAAATGGCCAGTTTCAATGATTCTCCGCGTTCCAATTGGCGCTTACGGAAGTGGCGGACCTTATCACTCAAGTTCCGTGGAAAGTGTTTTGACTAATATCAAAGGCATCAAAATCGCGTATCCATCTACAGGAGCAGATTTAAAAGGTTTGATGAAAGCTGCTTTCTACGACCCAAATCCAGTTATAATGTTGGAACATAAAGGATTGTACTGGTCAAAAATCGAAGGGACAGAAAATGCAAAAACCATAGAGCCGGACGAAGATTACGTCATTCCATTTGGAAAAGCGAGAGAAGTTTTGCTTTGCGAAAATCGCCAGGAGAAACCAACTTTGACCATCATCACTTACGGAATGGGTGTTTATTGGGCTTCAAATGCAGCAAAAGAATTTGACAATCAAATCGAAATCATTGATTTGAGAACGCTCGCACCTTTAGATGAAAACCGCGTTTTCGAAAGTGTGAAAAAACATAATCGTTGCATTGTATTGACAGAAGAACCTGTCAATAATAGCTTTGCTCAAAGTTTGGCTGCGAGAATTAATGAAAATTGTTTCAGACATCTCGACGCTCCGGTAAAAGTGGTTGGCGCAAAAGATTTGCCTGCAATTCCTATCAATTCCGAATTGGAAAAGGAAATGTTGCCAAACACACAGAAATTAATTAAAGAAATAGAACAACTGTTGAAATATTAAAAATATTAAGGAATGATGGAAGAAAATGTTCTGACTGCGAAAATAAAAATCAATAAAAAAGAATTGATTTTATCCGAGGCCGCAATGCTTTTCAAAGAGAAAGGTTTCGGCGGAACCAGTATGCGCGACCTTGCTGAAAAAGTGGGAATGGAAGCGGCAAGTATGTACAATCACATCAAATCTAAGGACGAAATTCTGGAATTGATTTGTTTCAAAATTGCCAACCAATACATTTCCCAACTTCAGGAAATCGAAAGTACAAACCAGACTTTTCAGGAAAAACTGAATGCCATCATCGGACTTCACGTTCAGTTGATTATCGAAGATTCTGCATCAGTTTCGGTAGCGAATAACGATTGGAAATACTTAAGCGAAGAGAAAAAGAATCAATACAAACAAACCAGAAAGTCCTACGAAAAAAGCTTTGCCAATATCATAGAACAAGGAATGCAAAATGGCGAATTCAAAAAAATGAATGTTTCCGTAGCACTTTTCACAATGTTATCTTCCTTAAGATGGATTGAACTTTGGTACAAACCAAGCCGCGAAATCACGCCACAAGAACTGGAAAATGATTTGAAAACATTACTAATGAAAGGTCTTAACTCATAAAAGATAATCGATGAATGATAATTTATACAGTTTGAATTAATCATTTATCAATTATCGCTCATCAATTATAAATAAACGTGTCAACAACATTTCACCCTTTAACCGTCAAAAAAGTCAAGAAAGAAACGCAGGATTGTGTTTCCGTAAGTTTTGAGGTGCCTGCAGAATTGGCAGAACAATTCAAATTCACGCAAGGCCAATATCTGACTTTCCGACAAATCAACGGCAATGAGGAACTTCGTCGGTCTTATTCAATCTGCGCCAGTCCGCACGAAAATGAACTGAAAGTCGCTGTAAAAAAAGTTCCTGAAGGTCTGTTCTCTTCTTTTATGAACGACAACCTGAAAGAAGGCGACATCTTGGAAGTAATGCCTCCAATGGGAAAATTCTACACAGAACTCAATCCCGAAAACAAAAAAACTTATGTTGCTTTTGCTGCGGGAAGTGGCATCACACCAATTATTTCCATCATCAAATCAGTTTTAAAAAACGAGCCTCAAAGCCAGTTCATTCTGATTTACGGAAACAAAAACAAAGCGACCATCATCTTCAAAGAAGAAATCGAAGCTTTGAAAAACCGTTTTATGGAACGCCTCAGTATTTATCACATTCTCAGTCGCGAAGTGGCAGATGCAGATTTGTTGAGTGGCAGAATCAATTCCGAGAAAGCAAAATCATTTCTCAATAATATCATTCCGGCAGAGAAAATCGATGAGGTTTTCCTTTGCGGACCAGAGGAAATGATTCTTGGCGTGAGAGACACTTTGGTTAGTTCCGGCGTGGATGCCAAGAAGATTCACTTTGAGTTGTTCTTCAGCGCAGCTTCTGCCGAAAAGAAAAAAGAACACGAATCCGCAATTAATAAATCGGATGACGTTTTTAGCAAAGTCACCGTCAAGTTGGATGCAACCGCTCTGAAATTAGATTTAGCTTACCACGGTCCAACCATTCTGGACGCTGCTTTGCAAAACGGAGCCGACTTGCCGTACGCCTGCAAAGGCGGTGTTTGCGCGACTTGCAAATGCAAACTGGAAAAAGGCGAAGTCGTGATGGACATCAATTATTCTCTGGAACCGGACGAGATTGCCGCAGGATTTATCTTGTCTTGCCAGGCGCATCCGAGGTCGGAGGAAGTGGTTGTGAATTTTGATATAAAGTAAACCAACAAGCCACAAAGTGGCGACATAAAACAGCATAGGGTGATGCCCTATGAAATTGTGAATTTTTATATTAAATAAAATAATAATTATGGCAGCTTAATCCGCCTTCCGCTCCCAATCTTTTTTGCAGACGCGCTTTGTCTTCAATTAGAAAACGAAGTAAAAGCAAAAAAGGATTTCCGCTCAAGTCGGGCTGCAGATTCGGTATAAAACGAGAGTAAGTCATAACCAAGAAGTTTGTCATTCCGTAGGAAACCTAGCGAAGTGGTTCGACGAAGTCAATCTAAACCGTTGAGATTCCTACGGAATGACAAAAAAACTTTGAAGTTTGATTCTTTGATGAGTTTTACGTCTTTGCGAACTTAAAACCAGTAGAATAAATAAAAAACTTTGCGCACTTTGCGTTTAAATAAATTCCATTAAACCAAAACATTATGGAAACAACAGAAATCAATTTAGAAGAACATTTTCAGAATAAAATAGACAGCGAAATCCGCATCGAACCAAAAGACTGGATGCCGGACGCGTACAGAAAAACCCTGATTCGTCAGATTTCTCAGCACGCCCATTCCGAGATTGTAGGAATGTTGCCGGAAGCCAACTGGATAACGCGCGCGCCAACTTTGAACCGAAAGAAAATCCTTTTGGCAAAAGTTCAGGACGAGGCTGGTCACGGTTTGTACCTCTATTGCGCTGCCGAAACTTTGGGCGTTACGAGGGACGAAACCATCAATGACCTGCATTCCAGAAAAGCCAAATATTCCAGCATCTTCAACTATCCAACGTTGACCTGGGCAGATATGGGCGCAATCGGTTGGCTGGTAGATGGTGCTGCGATTCTGAATCAGGTGCCACTTTGTCGCGCTTCTTACGGACCTTACGCCAGAGCGATGGTTCGGATTTGCAAGGAAGAAAGTTTCCACCAAAGGCAAGGTTACGAGCTGATGATGAAACTCGCACAAGGTTCTCCGGAGCAGAAAGCAATGGCTCAGGATGCGTTCAACCGTTGGTGGTGGCCAACCTTGATGATGTTCGGACCCAAAGATGCTGAATCCGGAAACACAGAAATGTCAATGAAATGGCGAATCAAACGCTTCACCAATGACGAGCTGAGACAGCGTTTCGTAGACGTTTCCATTCCTCAGGCAGAATATCTGGGCTTGACGATTCCCGACCCAGACTTGAAATTCAATGAAGAAACCGGACATTACGAATTCGGAGAAATCGATTGGGATGAGTTCTGGAAAGTGGTCAAAGGCAACGGTGCTTGCAACAAAGAACGTGTCGAAACCCGCAAAAAAGCCTTCGATGACGGCGCTTGGGTAAGAGAAGCTGCAACCGCTTACCACGAAAAAAGAAAATTAAGAGAAGAACAAAACAGAAAAACAGTTTAATGTTTTTGTAACGCAAAGGCGCATTTTATGTGACAAATCGATGATTTAAGTCGCAAAGCGTAATTCGAAATGTCATTTTTTGCGACTTAAAACAGAATCAAAAAAGAAAAATATTGCGCCTTTGCGATAAAATCAACAATAATAAACAGATAGATTAAAGTCTATTATCTCTAATCTATCCGTCTCAAATCTGAAATATTATGCAAAATACAGAATGGCCACTTTGGGAGGTTTTCATCAGAAGCAGACAGGGTCTCGACCACAAGCACGTCGGCAGTCTCCACGCTGCGGATGCTGATATGGCAATCCAAAACGCCCGCGACGTTTACACCAGAAGGATGGAGGGCGTCAGTATTTGGGTGGTTGAATCAAAACATATCCACGCTACAAACCCCGACGATTCCGAAGCGTTTTACGAACCATCGGAAGACAAAGTTTATCGCCATCCGACGTTTTACCACGTTCCAGAGGAGGTTAAAAATATGTAGTAAGAAGCTAATTGTAAAAAGCAAGCTTACTTATTAGAGAAAGCAAGCTTGCTTTGACCCAAAACCTAGCTTGCTCTTGCCTCGTAGCAAGCTTGCTTTCTGAAAGCTCTTCAACAAAGGCTTTCAAAAGCATTATAATTCCCCTCCCTTGGAGGGGAAGAATTTCAAAATATTTGAAATTCGGGGTGGTCACTAATGACAATAAAAATTGAAGCAAACAATGAATAATAATTATCTCAATTATCTCCTGCATCTCGCAGACACAAGCCTAATTCTTGGTCAGCGTCTTTGCGAATGGTGCGGCAAAGGACCAGTCTTGGAACAGGATATTGCTTTGTCAAACATCGCTTTGGACTTGCTGGGAGAATCTTCTAACTATTATCAATACGCTGCAGAGATTCAGAACGAAGGAAAAACCGAAGATGATTTGGCATTCCTCAGAAACGAGCGAGATTTCAAAAACCTGTTGTTGGTAGAAAAAGAAAATGGACATTTCGGAGACACGATTGCAAGACAGTTTTTCTTCGATGCCTATCACCATTTATTATTGACAGAACTGAAACACCACTCAGATTTGAAACTCGCTTCCATTGCCGAGAAGTCTTTGAAAGAAGTGACGTATCATTTAAAGTGGAGTAGCGAATGGATGATTCGATTGGGCGACGGCACAGAAGAAAGCCACAGCAGAATCCAAAAGTCGGTCAATGATTTGGTAGATTTCACAGACGAGATGTTCATTCCGACTAACTGGGAATCAGAATTAATTGAACAACAAATAGTTCCCGACATCAGAACTTTACGAACCAAATGGGAAACCAAAGTTCTGGAAATCCTGAACGAAGCTACATTGTCCATCGATTTCGAAAAATCAAGAAAACTGACAGGCGGAAAAGATGGAAAGCACACGGAAAAAATGGGTTACATCTTAGCAGAAATGCAAATAATGCAACGCACTTATCCTAATATGGAATGGTAAATAATAACGCAAAGGCGCAAGAGCTGTGAATAAAAAACTGCTTTAAGTCGCAAAACATTGCGCTAATCTTGGCGACTTAAAACATTAAATTAATAAAAATAACAGCGCCTTTGCGTTAAAAATAAATGGTAATCACGGAAAACGACATATGGCAAATCCTGAAGGAAGTTCCCGACCCGGAAGTTCCCATTCTCAACCTTTTGGATTTGGGAATCATCCGCGATGTGCGATTCAATGAGGACGAAATCGAAATTGTAGTAACTCCAACTTACTCCGGTTGTCCCGCCACCTCGATGATTAATATGTCGATTAAACTAAAACTGATTGAAAAAGGTTTCAACAATATCAAAATAACAAACCAATTGAGTCCAGCGTGGACAACAGATTGGATGACGGAAGAAGGAAAACAAAAACTGAAAGCTTATGGTATTGCACCGCCTATTTACTCAAAAAATAGTGACAAATTATTCTCAAAAACAGATGAGGTCGAATGTCCGCTTTGCAGTTCAAAACACACCCATTTGGTAAGTCAGTTTGGTTCCACTGCTTGCAAAGCATTATACCAATGCGATGATTGCAAAGAACCTTTTGATTATTTTAAGTGTCATTAATCAGTTATTTAGTTATCAGTTAAATAGTTAAAAACAAAATATAAAAGCATTATACTTTTTACATCATACATTTTACAATAAAAAATGAAAATAGGAATAGTTGGTAGTGGCGCAATGGGAAGCGGAATAGCACAGGTTTTGGCAACAGCCGGAAACGAGGTTTTGTTGTACGATAGCAATCCAATTGCCGTAGAAAAAGCCGGTCAAAACCTTGAAGCACAGTTTCAAAAATTGGCTGAGAAAGGGAAGATGACGTTTGGAGAAGCTGAAACTTATTTCGATAAAATCCGATTGAGTGATAAATTATCGGAATTAAAAGATTCAGAATTAATCATCGAAGCGATTGTTGAAGATTTGGAAATCAAGAAAGACTTGTTCCAAAAATTGGAAAGTCTGGTTTCCGAAGATTGCATTTTGGCGACCAATACGTCATCGTTATCCATTGCATCCATTGCATCGGCTTGTCAGAAACCGGAACGTGTGATTGGTATTCACTTTTTTAATCCTGCGCCTTTGATGGCTTTGGTTGAGGTGATTCCTGCCGTTCAGACGGATGAAAATTTAATTTCCAAAGTGAAAAACCTTGTGGAAAGCTGGAAAAAACTTCCGGTAATTGCAAAAGACACGCCTGGATTTATCGTGAACCGCGTCGCAAGACCATTTTACGGAGAAGCAATTCGGATTTTGGAAGAAGGCATTGCAGACTGTTCGACTATTGATTTTGCAATGACAAGTTTGGGCGGATTCAAGATGGGACCATTTCAATTAATGGATTTCATTGGTCACGACGTGAATTACCGAGTAACGGAAAGTGTGTTCAAAGAATTCTTCTATGACCCGAAGTTTAAACCGTCATTCACGCAAAAAAGATTATTTGAAGCTGGTTATTTCGGAAGAAAATCTGGAAAAGGTTTTTATGATTATTATGAAAATGCCGAACAACCGAAACCAAATGAGAATCCGGAATTATTAGAATTAATTTTCAAAAGAATCTTGGTAATGCTAATGAACGAAGCTTCAGACGCTTATTTCTTAAACATTGCTTTCGCAGAAGACATCGATTTGGCAATGACCAAAGGCGTGAATTACCCGAAAGGTTTATTGAAATGGGCAGATGAATTTGGATTGGAAAATCTTCAAAACGAACTCGACGAACTTTATAATTTCTACCACGAAGACCGCTACAGATGCAGTCCGATTATCAGAAACTTAGTAAAACAAAATAGAAAATTCTATAATTAATCATCTATCGATTATCATTAATCAATCATAAAAAATGAACAACGCATATATAATAGACGGCATCCGAACGCCGATTGGAAAACTGAAAGGAAGTTTATCTTTCGTTCGTCCCGATGATATGGCGGCTTTTGTCATCAAAAAATTATTGGAAAGAAATCCTAACATCGACCAAAGTAAGATCTACGACGTCGTTTTAGGTTGCGCTAATCAGGCCGGAGAAGACAACCGAAATATCGCAAGAATGTCTGCGTTGCTTTCCGGTTTGGATTATCACGTTCCCGGAGAAACGGTCAATAGGCTTTGCGCTTCTGGTTTGTCGGCCGCGATTAATGCAGCGAGAGCAATTCAAGTTGGCGATGCCGATTTGATGATTTCGGGTGGTGTTGAGAATATGACGCGTGGACCATTGGTGATTTCAAAATCTGAAAATCCGTTCGGGGGCGATGCGAAAATCTACGATACGACTTTCGGCTGGCGATTCATCAATCCGAAAATGAAAGAAATGTACGGCGTGGATGCAATGGGTGAAACAGCAGAAAATCTGGCTGAACGTGACCAAATTTCCCGTGAAGACCAGGATTTGTTTGCCTTCAATTCTCAGCAAAAAGCAAAAGTTGCTCAGGTAAGCGGAAGATTGTCTCAAGAAATTGTTGCCGTCAATATTCCGCAAAGAAAAGGTGAAGATTTGATTTTCGACAAGGATGAATTTCCTAAAAATGATACAACTTTAGAAGGCTTATCAAAATTAAGAACAGCTTTCAAAAAAGACGGAACGGTCACAGCAGGAAATGCTTCGGGATTGAATGACGGCGCAGCGGTTAATTTATTAGCTTCGGAAAATGCGATTAAAGAATTTGGATTAATACCAAAAGCAAGAATCGTTTCAAGCGCAGTTGTCGGTGTAAAACCAAGATTGATGGGAATTGGTCCTGTAAAAGCAGCTGAATTAGCATTGCAAAAAGCAGGATTGACATTTAATGATATTGATATTATTGAATTGAATGAAGCATTTGCAGCACAAAGTTTAGCGTGCATCAGAGCCTGGGGCTTGGATGACAATGATTCCAGAATCAATCCAAATGGTGGAGCAATCGCACTCGGACATCCACTTGGAATGAGTGGTGCCAGAATCCTGAATTCCGCAATGTATGAACTTCAAAACCAAAATAAAAAATATGCCCTGGCAACAATGTGTGTTGGTTTAGGACAAGGTTTTGCAGTAATTATTGAGAAAGTTTAATAATGAGATATTAGAAGCTAGAAATTAGATGTTAGATTTATTCTCATCTAAATTCTAAATTCTAAATTCTAACCTCTAAATTCTATAAAATTATGCAACTAGAAAATTACGCGCTCGGCAGATGGACAAAAGGTGAGGGAGAAGGGCAGGCTTTATATAATTCCATCAACGGTGATTTGGTGGCAACGGCAACTTCCAAAGGTTTGGATTTTGCGGAAATGATGGATTACGCCAGAAAAGTTGGTGGTCCGGCTCTTCGAAAACTGACTTTTCAAGAAAGAGGATTGATGCTGAAGAAACTCGCTTTCCATCTTTTGGAAAAGAAAGAAACGTTCTACAAAGTGAGTTGGGCAACCGGCGCAACCAAAGCTGACAGCTGGGTGGACATCGAAGGTGGGATTGGAAATCTTTTTGCGAATGCATCACTTCGAAGACAATTTCCGGACTTACCTTATTATATAGATGGCGAATCGGTGAAGCTTTCCAAGGAAGGAACGTTCATCGGTCATCACATTTGCACGCCGAAACGAGGCGTTGCGATTCATATCAATGCGTTTAATTTTCCGGTTTGGGGAATGTTGGAAAAAATTGCGGTCAATCTTTTGGCTGGCGTTCCGGCAATCGTAAAACCTGCAACAGCAACAAGTTTTTTGACCGAAGTTGTCGTTAAAGAAATCATCGCTTCACAAATTTTGCCCGAAGGAAGTCTGCAATTGATTTGCGGTTCAGCCAACGGAATTCTGGAAAGTGTAACGAGCGAAGATGTTGTAACCTTCACAGGTTCGGCTTCCACAGGAAAAATACTGAAGTCTCATCCAAGAATTCTTGAAGAATCTGTGCCTTTCAATTTGGAAGCTGATTCATTGAATGCAATGGTTTTGGGCGAAGATGTAAAACCAGGAACAGCGGAATTTGATTTATTCATCAAAGAAGCTGTTCGTGAAATGACGACCAAAGCCGGACAAAAATGTACGGCCGTAAGAAGGATTTTAGTGCCTGTCAATTTGGTCGAAGATGTTCAGATTGCGCTTGGACAGAGACTTTCAACCGTTATCATCGGTGACCCGAATGTCGAAGGTGTGAGAATGGGCGCTTTGGCAAATAAAGACCAAGTGAAGGAAGTTTCTGAGAAAGTTCAGGAATTATCCAAAACTCAGGAAATCGTTTTCGGAAATTTGGATGATTTCGATGTGAAAGGTGCGGACAAAAACAAAGGCGCATTCATTTCCCCGATTTTATTCCTTAATTCCGACCCTTTTAAATATACAGATTGCCATAACATTGAGGCTTTCGGACCTGTCAGCACGATTATTCCTTATCATAATATCGATGAAGCGATTGAGTTGGCGAGAATGGGAAAAGGTTCACTTTGCTGTTCTGTTGTGACGGCTGATGACGATTTTGCAAGAGAATTTGTCATCGGCGCGGCCTCGATGCACGGCCGGATTTTGATTCTCAATTCCGATTGCGCGAAAGAAAGTACAGGTCACGGTTCGCCTTTGCCAATGCTGGTTCACGGCGGTCCTGGAAGAGCTGGCGGTGGTGAGGAAATGGGTGGAAAACGTGGCGTTCTTCATTATATGCAACGCACGGCGATTCAAGGTTCGCCAACGACTTTGACCAATATTACACAACAGTATCAATACGGCGGAAAACAGTTTGAGGACAATATTCACCCATTCAGAAAGTATTTTGAAGAACTTAAAGTCAGTGAAACTTACATCACGGCAAAACATACGGTCACAGAAGCGGATATTACCAATTTTGCCAATGTTTCCGGCGACAATTTCTATGCGCATATGGACGCAACTTCTTTGGAAGGAACGATTTTCGAAGGCAGAGTAGCGCACGGTTATTTCATTCTCAGCAAAGCGGCAGGATTATTTGTTGACCCGAGAAAAGGTCCGGTTTTACTCAATTATGGTTTGGACGAATGCCGTTTCGTGAAACCCGTTTATCCCGGAATGACGATTGGCGTGAAGTTTACCTGCAAAGAAAAAATCAGTCAGGAAAAACGCGACGAAGACGATATAGCCAAAGGAATCGTCCGCTGGCTTGTAGATGTTTACGACGAAACCGGAGAAACGGTGGCAATTGCTACGATTCTGACGATGGTGAAAAAATTGAATCAGGAATAAAATTTTTGTAATTTTGGATAAATTACAATGATATGAGTACTGCTGAATTAAAATTAGATTTAATCAATAAAATATCCGAAATGAAAGAAGTAGGAATCATCAAAGAAATCAAAAAACTGATTGATTTTGAATTAAATGAAGATATTTTTGAATTAAATCAAAACCAAGAAGACAGAATTTCTGAAGCTCGACAAGAATATTCGAGTGGAAAAATTTTATCCGAAAAACAAGCAAATGCTGATATTGAAAAATGGCTAAACGAAAAATAGCCTGGACTCAGAAAGCAAATGCTGAGCGTAAGGATATTTTGGAATATTGGATTAATAAAAATAAATCCAAAACTTATAGCATCAAACTCAATAAATTATTCGTCGAATCTCTGAAAATACTTTCTGAACATCCAAATATTGGAAGACAAACCAGTGACAACAATACCAGAGTAAGAATCGTACGAGATTATTTGATTTTCTATGAAGTTACCAAAACTGAAATTATTATTCAATCCATATGGGACGGAAGAAGAGAAGAAAATAAATCAGATTCACAATAAAAATTATTAATGGAAGCATACGTAAAATCAACCATAGAAAACGGAATCGGAACCATCGAGTTTTTCCATCCGCAAAGCAACTCAATGCCGAGTTCGCAACTAAAAAATCTTGTAGAAGAAATCAATAACCTTGGAAAAAATGACGACGCAAAAGTCATCATCCTGAAAAGTGCTGGCGAAAAAGCCTTTTGTGCAGGCGCGTCATTTGACGAACTGATCTCCATTCAAGACTTCGAAACTGGGAAAACATTTTTTTCTGGATTCGCCAATGTCATCAACGCCATGCGAAAATCCCCTAAACTCATCATCGCAAGAATCCACGGAAAAGCTGTTGGTGGCGGTGTTGGAATTGCGTGTGCGGCAGATTATACTTTTGCAACAGAAAACGCTTCTGTAAAACTCAGTGAATTAGCGGTTGGAATTGGACCATTCGTCATAAGTCCTGTTGTCGAAAAGAAAATCGGAACTTCGGCTTTTGCGCAGTTGGCGATTAATGCAACTGAATTTTACTCCGCAGAATGGGCAAGAGAAAAAAATATGTTCCAAGATATGTACGAAACGACTGAGGAAATGGATGCGGAAATCCAAACCTTGGCAGAGAAATTAGCAATGTCAAATCCGGAAGCAATGTTCGAGCTAAAAAATATTCTTTGGAAAGGAACAGACCATTGGGACCATCTTTTAACCGAACGTGCTGCGGTAAGCGGACAATTGGTTCTGTCTGAGTTTACCATTAATGCAATTAATCAATTTAAAAATAAATAAAAACAAAAACCGCCTTCCCAATCTGGAAGGCGGTTCTGTTTTCATTGGGAAATTAACTAACTCTAACTAAGTTCCAAATGAGTTCTCATCGTTTTGTTTTTAGAACCTTTATTGTGTTTGCTTGTGTTCGTTATTGATATGACAAAAGTAGAAAGATATAGAATGCGTCCATAGAGTAAAAATTACTATTTTTCCAATTGCGTATTTATACGGATTCTGATTTTACCGATAAAAAAGTCCCACCAAAAAATATGATGAGACTAAAAAAATATGAAAGGTTAATTTATTAATGTTCCAAAAAAGAATGCTCATAAGATTTTAAAATTGCCTGTTGCTCAACTTTTGCATTTCTCATTCTCACTACCTTGAAAACATTTTCCCTTAGTTCCACAACTTCAAATCTACTATGGGTAGTTCCAACAGAAAAATATGGTTTCGCTTTGAAAATACCTCTTGGTGTTTTGATTTCTGCAGAAACTTCTACGATTGGACAGATTCCTCGTTTTTCTGATTGCCATTTTGAGTTTGGTTTTACAAAAAAGTAATGATTGGCGCAAAATATAGTCATATATGTGACATCGCCTTTTATGATATGATCTGTGGAATTGACTATTTCTAATGGTTGGGGCATTGTACTAATTGTTTTCAATTTTCTTAATTCAAAGAAATAACAATTACACAAACTGTGATAGCGTAGAAATACTGAATTTGGTTTGTTACAATTTGATCGGAACAGAATGGATATTATTGATAACTGCATAGATCACGATCCCAACAGTGTTTTTTGCTCCTATTTTGTCAAGAATTCTTTGGCGGTGACTTTCTACAGTTCTTGGACTGAGAAAAAGAATATCAGCAATCTCCTGATTGGTTTTTTCCTGACAGATCAGTTTTACCACATCTGTTTCTCTGTTGGAAAGAGTTTCTTCGTTATCAAATAATGATTTTTTACGAGAAGGCGTATTCATATAAGACAACAACATTTCGTGGTCTTCTTTTGTGAAATACATTCCGTTTTGGTCTACCATTTCTATGGCTTCTATGAATGTTTTTTTATCAGAATTTTTGGGAAGAAAAGCTGAAACGCCCAACTTTACCATATAACCAAGAACGCTGCTTTTGTAATGAGAAGACAGAATGATAATCTTCAGCTCGGGATAGTTCCTTTTTAGAATTTCTACAAGTTCAAAACCGTCCATTGGCTTCATTTGTACATCGATCATTGCAATGTCAGGAAAATGATCTTTTTCAATATTTTCCAAATAGGCTAATATTTCTGCGCCGCTCGTTACCATATAATCTACGGAAATGTTTTTTTGCGCAGAAAGCAGCATTTTGATTCCTTCCAGAATTAGTTGCTCATCGTCTACTAAAACAAGTTTTATATTTCTGCTCATTTTTTAATTTGGAATATTAATAATTATCCGGCTTCCCTTTCCTATCTTGTTTTTCCACTTGTAGATTCCTTTTACAGAATTGATTCGTGATTCTATATTTTTAAGTCCCATTCCTTTGGCTGCTGTTTTGTATTCGAAACTTTGTCCATTATCGGTAAGGATCATTGTTAAATATTTCTGATGTTTCCTGATGTAAACAGAAACTTCATCAGCATTAGAATGTTTGATGACATTGCTTGTAAATTCCTGTATTACCCGATAAATTTGAACTTCAGTAAAAATATCCTTCCTTTTATATTTGTTATCTATATATAAGGACAAATTCAGTTTATAGGAAATATTGGTAACCAATTCCTGCAAATATAGAACGAGTCCCAGTTTTTCCAGATTTACAGGATATAGGGAATGAGAAATGTTTCTTGTAGAATCTATCAGTTCTGTAATCTGTGATGTGATCATTTTTTTAGAAGATTCCTGATTTTCACTGTCCAGATTATTGAGCCAGAGTGACAAGATATTAAGTCTGTTCCCAATATCATCGTGAACGGTTATGGCAATTCTCTTTCTTTCATTTTCCTGTCCTTTTATATTTTCAAGCGTTAGTTGTTTTTGATATTCCAGTTCAGCCTGAAACTGTGTATCTTTTTCCAGAATTATTCTTTGGATAAAAGTTCGATATACTAATAGTATAAAAGAGATAATGATGATCAAAACGATGATCAACATAACAAGAAAGATAATATTGAGCTTTATTTCTTTAATTTTAAAAAAGTGTATAAGAATGTAAAATATAAAACCGAAAGTAATGTATTGTTGATGATCCAGAGTGCATAGAAATAATCAACAGGAAATCCTAAAAGCTGGTGTTGAAACATAAATATAAAAATACTAACCGTATAATACAGAAAAAATACAGCATCCAGAATTATAAAATGACTCTTATCCGAAAAGTGTTTGATTTCCTGAATCAACGAATAGGCAATAAGACAGACAATAATAAGATTAGAAATTGCCTTCGAATAATCATTTTCGTAATGAGGTAGCATTTGACTTAAACCTAAAATCACCAGGCTCAAAATTCCTGTTAAAACAAAAGTATATTTGTGTAATTTGAGTTTTTTTATGAATATACCTGTCAGTAAAAAAAATTCCCCAGCTATATAGATTGGATATAAAACTTTGGCGGTCCAGCTTGTTCTAATAAAAAGAATCATTTCTACACAAAAAACGAAAAGGGCATAATAGATATACCATTTTTCATTTTTTGAGAAAAGCTTATATTTTATTAGCGCAAGGATAAGAGCAGCGGCCAAAAATATATCAGCCAAATTTGCACTAATTTTGAAAAATTGTTCCACAAATTATTAACCTAAAGTAGAAGAATTGTAAGGTGGATTTGGTCTGGACCAATCATAAGTATTAGAAGGTATTTTGGTCGCGACGTTTACCAGGCTTGGATTCTCAAAACAGGAAATAAAAATTAATGTTGGCAGCAATCTCTGATAAACGGCAGAAGGTTTCAACCCAAAAGCACATACAATACTGGTTGCGTCTTCTTGGTTTTGCAAGAGGTCAGCTTTCGGGACAAAAAAGCTTTGAAAAATTCTTTCTCCATGGAATTCATCTGATTCCAAACTCAGCCAATCCATTCCATTTTCTCTCCAGGACTCTATCTCTGCAACAGCAACTTGTTGTCCGGTTGCAGGCTGGTCAAGAATAGGAAAGTTAATATCAGTATCATTTTGACTTTTTTTAAGATCTTTTGTTAAAGTATAGTTATTTGTCAAAGTGTAAGTCTTAGTCTGTGTCAGCAGCAAGTTATTTTCCAGAAGTCCCAGGGGTGCAAATTTATAATCCAATAATTGCTTTACATCGCTTGCGCTTGTTCTTGGTGCAAGGATCAATATCAGTTCGTTGTTCCAGACGCCAATATCCATCCGAAAATAGCTTCCAGATTCGTCCTGATCATTCATCCACTGTATCTGCTCAGGAAATAATCTGAAAACTTTTTCCGGAGAGATAAGTGTTTGTATTTCGGAATAGTTAGATTTTGATTGGTTCCAATTTTCAACAGCGTCGCTGTAGTCCTGAAAAGTAAAATTAGCCATAGATTTTCATTTTTTAGTTTCGATAAAAATAAACAAAGAATTTTGAAAAACCATATTAATAAAAGATTATTGATAAATAAATGACAATAGTTATAAATTTCAATTTTTTGACAAAAATAAAATTCCAACCTATATTATTAAATATGATGTTTTTTTTAATCATTAAGACATAAAAATTTGCAGAATAAAAAATAATTCCTATTTTTGCATCCTCAAAACCAGAGTTGTTGGATCCATTAGTCCGATACTCATATTTATAAAAAATTTTAAACTTCTGAAAATGAAACCGTAAGGTTCCATTTGATAATTAAAAAAAAAGTATATCCAAATGAAACAAGGCATACACCCAGAAAATTATAGATTGGTAGTTTTCAAAGATATGAGTAACGAAGAAACGTTCCTTTGCAAATCTACTGCTGACACAAAAGATACTATCGAATTCGAAGGAAAAGAATATCCTTTGATCAAAATGGAGATATCTTCTACTTCTCACCCTTTCTACACAGGTAAAACTAAATTAGTTGATACTGCAGGTAGAGTTGACAAGTTTATGAACAAATACAAAAAATTCGCTAAATAATTCTGGCAGATTTTTAGAAATATCAAAACCTTTCGGATTTCCGGAAGGTTTTTTTGTTATTTTTGCTGGAGATAGATGTTGGACTTTAAAAGTTAGAAATTAGATTTCATAAGCTTTTGTCTAACATCTAAATTCTAACATTTAACATCTAAAAAATGCAGCTCGTATTTTCAGACGCCCAATATTGGGAAGATTTTCTTCCGCTTACTTTTACAAGACCAGTTGCAGAAATGCGAATGGGAATAATGACTTTTTCAGAAAGATGGCGAAAACTTCTTGAGATAGACGAGGTTTTTTACATTACCGAAAATTATCTTCAGGACAAATTCAAAAAGCCGGAACCAACACAGAGTCTTTTCATCGTCCCGAACTTTTTCCCATCAGAAGATGTTTTGAAGCAAATAAAAGATCTTCAACCGGGTGAAGCTTTGGTTTATGACAACGAAGTTCTTGTGGCCAACATCAATATGGATAATTTCTCCCTCAATCAAATCAATAAAATGACGGACATTACGGAGAAACTTTTGTTCATAGAAAAACCGACCGACATATTTTCTCACAACGATTTTGCAATCAATTTCGATTTTGAATTAGTGACAAAAGGAAAAACTTCTCAGGAGCTTTCTTCAACCAACGGATTCATCGGAGAAAAAGAGAACCTTTTTATAGAAGAAGGTGCAGTTGTAGAATTTTCAACACTTAATTGCAAAACCGGAAAAATCTATATTGGGAAAAATGCCGAAATTATGGAAGGTTCTAATATCCGTGGCTCATTAGCGCTTTGCGAAGATTCCAAAATTAATCTCGGAACCAAACTTTACGGCGGAACTACGATTGGTCCGCATTCCAAAGTTGGTGGTGAAGTCAATAATATTGTTATTTTCGGGTATTCTAATAAAGGTCATGACGGATTCTTAGGAAATTCTGTGGTAGGAGAGTGGTGTAACTTAGGTGCAGATACCAATTCATCAAACCTTAAAAATAATTATGCTTCCGTAAAACTTTGGAACTACCGAAAGAAAAGATTTCTTGACTCAGGCTTGCAATTTTGCGGATTGATAATGGGAGATCATTCCAAAACTGCTATTAATACTCAACTTAACACCGGAACTGTTGTTGGCGTTGCTTCCAATATTTTCAAATCAGGTTTTCCGCCAAATTTTGTAGACAGTTTTTCCTGGGGCGGAATGAAAGGTGATGAAAAATTCCGACTGGATAAATCCTATGAAGTTGCAGAAAAAGCAATGGAACGAAGAAAAATTCCACTTACCGAAGCAGACAAAGACATTTTGAAGTACATCTATAATGAGTTTTAATTTTAAAACTCATTTTTTTATCATAAAATTGGATTCGTTTAGGGTTGGAGAAAATAGTTTTATGTCAAAGTTTGCTTATTTTTGCTGATTAAGATTTTAATCTAACTTCTAAAATCTAATTTCTAAAATCTATTTATAATAATGAAGCAGTATTTTCTTTGGCTTTTTGCATCGTTCGTTTTGGTAAGTTGTGCCAGAGTTGGTTCTCCGGTTGGCGGCGCCAAAGATTCTATTGCACCAAAAATGATCGGTTCTAATATTGATACAACAAGAATCAATGTGCCAAGAAATACCAAAGAACTCAGAATAGATTTTGATGAATATATCACTTTGAAAGATATCAGCAAGAATCTTATCATTTCGCCGCCAATTAAATATACTAAGATTATTCCTTCTACAACGGGGAACAAATATCTGCAGATCCAATGGAAAGATACTTTGCAGGCGAATACGACTTATAATTTCAATTTTGGAAATTCGATTGTAGATCTTAATGAGAGTAATGTCCTGCCTTACTTTAATTTTGCTTTTTCGACAGGAAATAAATTGGATGACCTTTACATCAGCGGAACACTTTCCGATGCTCTAGGGAATGAAAAAAATCCCGACGGAAAAGAGAAAAACCTTGTGGTTGGACTTTATCAGGTAAAAGACACGATGAATTATCGTCAGAAACCTTATTATATTTCAAAAGCGGATGCAGATGGCTATTTTGAATTAAATTATCTGACACCAGGAAAATATAAAATTGTGGGTTTTGATGACGAGAATTCAAATTCCATTTATGACATTGGTAAAGAAAACGTAGCATTCCAAAAAGAAGAAATCACTCTTGAAAAAAGTATTTCTGGTTTGAAGTTAAAATCCTTCCCTTCCAAAAAAGCTTTGAAATACAAAGAAATGACTATTTCTACAGGTGGCGTTACAATGCTATTCGAAGGAAATCCCGAAAAGGTTATTGTCAAAACCGTGGGAGAAAAACCGGCAGATTATAAAGTCACGCATAAATCTAAGTCGGATTCGATTAAAATCTGGTTTGATGCGACTAAGGAAAATATTGGCGCGACGGTAAGTGAAAATTTAAAATTCTCTTATGACACAAACGCCAAACAGGATACAGTTTCTATCTTTTACAAAAAACCGGCAAAAGATGATATGACGATTGCCAATCCGTTCTCGAATAAATTAGCGCCGGAAACTGATTTCAGATTTTCGTCGAATTATGTGATTAATAAAATCCAGCCGGAAAACTGGAAACTGGTTTCTGATAGTACTTCTCAAAATTTCACAGCTAAGATTTCTGAATTAGATTCTACACAGGTTATTATCAAATCAAATTTCATAACAGGAAAAAAATACCAGCTGACTGTTCCAAAAAATACAGTTGGATCATTTTATAATAGATCTAGCGAAAGTGTTCGTTTCGATTTCGAAGTTGCAAAACCGGAAGATTTTGGAAGTTTCGTAGCGCATCTTAAAAATGTTCCCGCTCAAAAATTCTGGATTCAGCTTCTTGATGATAAAAATGAACCAGCTTATCAGCAATACACAAATCAGGCAGATGTCAAATTCATCAATCTCAAACCTGGAAGTTATAAGCTAAGGATCTTGGTAGATAATAATGAAAATGGTATTTGGGATAGTTCAGATTTTGCGAATGAAGTTCTGGCAGAAGATGTTTATTTATTTAAAAAATCTGGAGATAAAGATGTAATGAGCAAGATCAACATCCGTCAAATGTGGGAAATCAATGAAAATTGGGATCTTACCAAAGAAGAACAAACAGCCAATTGAAAAAGATAATTTTTTGGAGCGTTGTTGTATTTTTAGGAATTCAGCTAATTCCTGTTGATAGAGAAAATAAAGCAGTCAATAAGAAAGATAATTTTGTTGATATTTATAAAACACCTGATAATATTAAAACAATTTTGAGGAGTGCCTGCTACGATTGCCATTCCAACGAAACTGAATATCCAACTTATTCTTACATCGCTCCAATTTCCTGGACAATCAAAGATCATATTAATCAAGGCCGGGAACACCTTAACTTTTCAGAATGGAGTTCATATAATAAAGATCTCAAACAAAATGCTATTGATAAAACCATTACAACTGTTCGGGATCTTCAAATGCCATTGCCTTCTTATATAGGATATCATCCGAAAGCTAACTTAACGACAAAACAAAGGGAAACTTTAGAGAATTACTTTATTAATCAATCAATTAAGTAATTTTAAAATATTATTCTTATTCATAACTCAATTATTTTATATATTTGAGAAAAACTATAAGTTATGAATAGATTATTAATTACAATATCACTGCTTTGTTCATTTGTTGCGAATGCGCAGCAAAAAGATTCCCAGGAAAAAATGAATCTTGTGAAAGTAAATCTTACTTCCATAGTATTCCGTAATTACCAGTTCGCTTACGAACGACTAATAACAAAAAGATTCTCTGTTCAGGTTTCTTACGGCTTCATTCCGGGTGGTCAGGTCCCATTAATAGATGAAGTTATTAAAGACGAAAATGTAGATAACATAAAATTAGGCGGTAGCAATCTTACAATAGAACCCAGATTTTATCTTGGCAAAGGATATGGTCATGGTTTTTACATCGCACCATATTATAGATACTCTCATTTTAATATAGACAATTTGACTTACCGCTACACATCGGAAGATCCTGCTGCGGTTGATAAGAAGATTCCAATTGCATTTTCAGGAAAGACCAATTCTAATAATATAGGTTTAATGATTGGCGCACAATGGTTGTTGGGCAGAAAAGACAATTGGGTATTAGATGTTTGGTTCATAGGCGGTCATTACGGTGGTGCCAGCGGAACAATCACCGGAAAATCTTCGAGACCACTTACACCTTACGAGCAGAACCAGCTGAAACAGGATATTGAAGATTTGGATATCAGTTTATTTGATTACAATGTAACAACTAATGAAAAGGGCGCTATTATAGATTTGGATTCTGGCTGGCTTGGTGTTCGGTCTGGTATATCGTTCGGTTACAGATTCTGACATAGAAAGGGCAATTCTGCAAAATTGCCCTTTTTTGGCTACAGTATTTTTCGGACCGGGTCAGTATTTTATCCTGAGGCTGTCGAATGGCTGGAATCTTTTTATAAAGATTTGTCCAATCCTTCCCTTCGCAAAACTTTATAAAAAGGATTTGCCCTACTATCTTATTGTGTATTTCCTGCTAATAAGGACATGGTAATGATTACCTGTTTTTGTTTTTCGAAATTAATCTCTCTGATAACCAGTTCGGTGCTTAAATTTTTGTTTAAAA
>Ga0157370_10002433_pt1 | contig 22448 bp, 22 predicted proteins | sample C35metaG_FD_113463 | JGI IMG/M metagenome (GOLD analysis project Ga0157370, IMG submission 113463) | Corn rhizosphere microbial communities from Kellogg Biological Station, Michigan, USA - C3-5 metaG | ecosystem: Host-associated > Plants > Roots > Rhizosphere > Soil | place: USA: Michigan...
ATTGGTGATCGATGGCCATTTGCGTCCGCTCTCCGGATCCGACGTACGGGTGACATACACACCATGCGCTGGCAACATTTCATTACGCGGCGCAAGGTTCAGGGTCGGGACCGTCTGCTTCGAGCCGACGCCTTCGCCCTTCACAACATCCCCTTCCAGGGCAAACGGCGCGCCGAGCTTTCTGCAGGCTCTGGATACCTTGCCCTGAGCAATCATGGCGCGGATCGCAGTGCTGCTGACGCGATCTTTTCCATCGCGGAGCAGAACAATCGGCTCGACATCGAAGCCGAACTGCGCGCCGAGCGCTCGCATGGTCTCGATATCGCCGGACTGCGCCCGCCCGAATTTGAAATCCTCGCCCACCATCACGAGCCGGGCGCGGAGCCGGTCCGCAAGAATGGTTTGCGCAAATTCTTTCGGTGTCTGCTTCGCGAATTCCATCGAGAACGGCAGGCAGAGAACCGCATCTACGCCCTCGGATTCGAAGGCGCGCAGCCGCTGATCAAGCGTCATGATCAGCTTCGGCGCGCGATCGGGCGCGAGCACACGCGCCGGGTGCGGATCGAACGTGAGGACCGTGGCGACGAGTCCGCGATCACGCGCCTCCGCCACCAGCCGCCGCATAATGCCTCGATGGCCCAGGTGAACGCCATCGAAGTTTCCGATTGCGACCGCGGATGGTCCGAAATCCGCCGGCGCCTCGGCGACCGATCGGAAGACCCTCATGCCTGTCCGTTAACTTCGATTTCCAGTCCATCCCAGGCGAGGAACACGCCGGGCGGAAGCGTCGCCTGGGTGGCGGCGTGCGGCAGATCGTGGCAGATGTGCGTGAAATAAGTGGTCCGGGCGCGCAGGCGGCGGGCGGTGGCGAGGGATGTTTCCACGGTGGAATGCGTGGGATGCGGCTTGTGCCGAAGAGCGTCGAGAAAAAGAACATCCAGGCCTTCGAGCTTCGCGATGGAACTCTCGGGCACTTCGCTGTGATCCGTAAGATAAGCCGCATCGCCGAAGCGGAATCCCAGAATCGTCTCCTGCCCATGCAGCAGCGGAATGGGTTCGAAGCGCATGCCCAGCACCTCAAACGCTTCGTGGCCGATGACGTTCACATCAAGTTGCGGAATCGCAGTATTCACGCTGCGCTTCGCAAACACGTAGGAGAAGGCGCGCTCGATGATACTCAAAGTCGCAGGCGCCGCGTAGATGGGAATGCGGCTTTGCTGATGAAAATTAAATGGCCGCACGTCATCCAGACCCATAATGTGATCCGCGTGCCCGTGTGTGTAAATCACCGCATCGAGCCTGCGGAGCTTCGCGCGCAGCACCTGAGTTCTGAAATCCGGCGTGGTGTCGATAACGATGTTCCGTTCACCGTTGCTGATCAGAATGGAAGGGCGAAGGCGGGCGTCCTTTGGATCGGTGGATGTGCAGACGGCGCAGCCACAGCCGATAGTAGGCACGCCCGAACTGGTGCCTGAGCCCAGAACGGTAATCTTCAACGGCATCTACTCTTTTGGCGCACAACGCGCCGCCCTGGCGACGGCCTGTGCGCTCTGCTAACCATGCGATTCCTGTGCGGAGGATTCCGGCTCGCGGGCTTCCTGCTGGCGCGATTCCTGTTCTCTGGCCTGAATGAAGCGAAAGCGCAGCTCGGTGATGGAATTATCGAGCGCGCGCTGCTCTTCCATGGTGAGATTTCCCCGGGTCTTTTCCTGGAGCATGGCGAGCAGATCGATGTGGTGACGCGCCAGGCTGAAGTCCGGCTTCTGCTCATCACCAAAAGGCAGGAGACCCATGCTCAGCTCCGCCTGCAGCCGCAATGAGTAAACCAGAAAACCGAAATCCGGCGGCGGCAATTCGGATATCGATCGATGCTGCTCCGGCGATTCCGATTGAGCGTTTTCGGTTATTTCACTCATGGATTTCAGTCTACAACCCCAGGTCCGAATGCTACATTGGATTTACCGCCCCGTAACATCAGAATGGACCAAAACAGCGCGAACGGCGCCGGCGCGAAATTCGAGCGGCTGGTGGAAACCATGGCTCGCCTGCGCGCACCGGGTGGATGCCCCTGGGATCGCGAGCAGACGTTCGCCTCAATCAAAAGATACACGCTCGAAGAGACCTACGAGGTTCTCGACGCCATTGATCGCGAAGACTGGGAAGGCCTGCGCGAAGAGTTGGGCGACTTTATCCTGCAAGCGGTGTTCTACGCCGAAATCGCGCGGGAAGCGGGACTGTTCAGCATCGCGGAATCGCTCGATCACATCAACGCCAAACTGATCCGCCGCCACCCCCACGTGTTCGCCGAAGAAACAGCGCGCACGGAGGCGGATGTGCGGAAGCGCTGGGAAGAGATCAAAGCCGAAGAAAAACGGAGCAAGCGGGAGAAGGCAGAAGGCCTGCTCGATTCCGTGCCACGCGCCATGCCGGCGCTGGTGGAAGCGCAACAGATCACGTCCAAAGCCACGCATGTTGGCTTCGACTGGAAAAACCTGGACGAAGTTCTCGAAAAATTCGATGAGGAAAGGGGCGAATTCGCGCGCGCGCTCGAAAGCGAGTCCCCGGATGCGATCGAAGACGAACTGGGGGATCTGCTTTTCGTTCTGGTGAATGTCGCGCGTTTCGTCAAGGTGGATCCAGAGCAGGCGCTGCGGCGAACGAACGCGAAGTTCCGTACCCGTTTCGCACATATCGAGCGGCGTCTGGCCGCGCAGGGCAGGCAGGTAGCGGGAACGCCCATTGATGAACTCGAGTCGCTGTGGCAGGAGTCCAAGGGTTGAGCCACGAAGGCGATACACGCGGGCCTGGGACTACCGGGCCTGAAATCACCATCGAGCAGCTACATACCGAAAAGCAATTTCGTGAGGCCGTGGCGCTGCAGAAAACCATCTGGGGCTTCGCGGATATTGAGCTTCTGCCGGTTCGTCTCTTCGTTGTCGCGACCAAAGTCGGCGGCCACGCTTTCGGCGCTTACGACAAGCGCCGCATGATCGCGTTCTGTCTTGCGATTCCGGGTCTGAAGCCGGGCGGCAAGGCCTATCTGCACAGCCATATGCTCGGCGTGCTGCCCGAATATCGAAACTTCGGGATCGGGCGCAGATTGAAACTGCGGCAGCGGGAGGTAGCGATCGATCTCGGCATCAATTTGATCGAATGGACCTTCGATCCGCTCGAAATTCGCAACGCCTGGTTCAACATGGAAAGACTCGGCGCCGTAGTGCGACGCTACGTGCGCAATCAATACGGCACCACGACCAGCCATCTTCATGGTGGACTGCCCACCGACCGCTGCATCGCCGAATGGTACATTCGCTCGGACCGTGTGGAAGCGGCTGTGGCCGGGCGTCCACTGCCCCGCCCCGAGGTGGTCGAGAGAGTCGACCTTCCGGCGAATATCTCTGACATTCGCCGGGAGGATCCGGACCGCGCACGAACGATTCAGGCCGATCTGGCAGACCGGTTCGAGAGCTGTTTCGGGCGCGGGCTGGCCGTGATCGGAATAGAGAAAAATGCCGAACGCGGCACTTATATCTTTGGGCAACTACCGGCTGGTGTCCTCTCGTGAAGATTGACCGGATGGTGCTGCGGCATCTGCGCATGCCGCTGGTGCATTTCTTCGAGACCAGCTTCGGCCGTACATATGAGCGCGACATCATCATCATCGAAGCGGTGGCCGACGGAATTTCCGGATGGGGTGAAATCACCGCCGGCGAAAATCCGTTCTACAACGAGGAATGGACCGCGTCCGCCTGGCTGATCGCGCGCGATTATGCGGCGCCTCGCATTGTTAATCGGGACCTGGCGAACGCCGCAGCCGTCGATCCGCTAACCCGCCATATCCGCGGACACAATATGGCGCGTGGCGGGGTGGAAGCGGCGCTTTGGGACCTTCAGGCGCGCAGGAACGGCAATCCGCTCTGGAAGGAGATTGGCGGGGGCGCACGGCGTGAAATTCCCTGCGGCGTCTCCATCGGCATACAGGATTCCGTCGAGCAATTGATTGACAAGATCGACCGTGAGCTAGGTGCCGGCTATCAGCGGATCAAGATAAAGATCAAGCCAGGGTGGGACGTTGATGTGATCCGGCGGGTGCGCGCCCGGTTTCCCGGGATTCGCCTGATGGCCGACGCCAACTCCGCTTACCGGCTGGAAGATGCGCCGCGGCTCAGGCAACTGGATGAGTTTCTGCTGATGATGATCGAGCAGCCGCTCGCGCACGACGACATCATCGACCATGCCGCGTTGCAGCCGCAGCTTGCAACCCCAATTTGTCTGGATGAATGTATCCGGTCGGCGCATCATGCGGAACAGGCGATCCGGATGAAAGCATGCGGCATTATCAACGTCAAGCTTGGCCGCGTCGGCGGGTTTTCCGAAGCGAAGCGCCTGCACGATGCGTGTGAATCCGCGGGCATTCCGGTGTGGTGCGGGGGCATGCTGGAATCGGGCATCGGCCGGGCGCACAATATTGCGCTTTCCACTTTGCGGAATTTCACGCTGCCCGGCGATGTTTCCGCAAGCAAACGCTACTGGAAGCGCGACATCATCTCGCCCGAGGTGGAAGTCACTCCGGCCGGCACGATCCGCATTACAGATGCGCCGGGTTTCGGGTACGACATCGATTACGATTTCCTGAAGCATGTCACCGTTCGCGAGGAAACGGTGAATTGAGCGCCGGAATTACGATTTACCTTCTTCTTGCCGCGATGGTGCTGCTGTGGTCCGGCAACTATATCGTGGCGAAGATCGTATTGCGCGAAGTTCCCCCGATGCTTGTTGTCGCTCTTCGCGCGGTCATCGCGGGCATTTTGATATTCCCCGTTTACTGGAGAAGGCTGAGGCGATCCGGAGAGTGGGTGAGTGGGCGCGATCTCGGCCAATTACTTGTACTCGGTTTCGGCGGGATCGCCATGAACCAGTTCTGCTTCGTGGTGGGCATCGGCAAAACTTCAGTCACTCATTCGGCCATTATTATGGCGACCGTTCCACTGTGGGTGCTGCTGCTGGCTACTCTGCTCGGCATGGAACGCGTAACTGTCTCCAAAGTTTCCGGGATGGCTATGGCGATTTGTGGCGTTTTGATCCTGCAGGCGTTCCGAGCACAACACGCTTTCCAATCACAACCGAGCGGCGGATCCAGCCCTACGATGCTGGGAGATTTTTTCGTTTTGTTGTGCGCGCTGCTGATGGCCGGCATGACGATCTTCACCAAGCGCTGGAAGCCGGGAGAAAGCCTGTCTGTGGTCGCCGTAGGCTACACTGCGGGCGCCATCGCATTCGCTCCCGTGGTGTGGTGGCAGTCCCTGGCTTTTCCGCTGCGCTCCATCACGCCCGCCATTTGGGCGGGCATTCTTTACATGTCGGCGCTGAGTTCGGTTGTCTGCTATCTGATATATAACTACGCCTTGCGTTATATCGCTGCATCCCGCGTCGCCGCTACGCAATATATGCAGCCGCTTCTCGCCACGATGCTGGCTGTGATGGTTCTGGGCGAACGCCTCACCGCGCCGACTATCGCCGCGGGCGGGGTAATCATAGCCGGAGTATTCGTGACAGAGAGCTTCGAGTGAACGCGCCCGGTATGGAGCGCCGGGGATGAGCGCGTTCACCCGGCTGCTTCACGAAAACCGCAACTACCGTTTCACCTGGATTGGACAGGTCATCAGCGAGGTTGGAGACCATTTCAACAACATCTCCGTAATGAGCCTCGCGATGGAGCATGAGAACGCCGGTCTGGTGGTGACCGGGGTATTTCTGGCCCGGGCGGTTTCCATGCTGCTGGCGGGACCGATCGCGGGGGTCCTGCTCGACCGTATGAACCGGAAGCGGGTGATGATCGCAAGCGACATGATTCGCGCAGTTGTCGCGCTGGGCTTCATTCTCTGCATTCACCAGAAGAGCGACTGGCTGCTTTATGTGCTCAGCGCGATGCTGATGTTCGCATCCCCATTCTTTACGAGCGGCCGTTCATCCATCCTGCCTTCGATCGCCACGCCTGAAGAACTGCACACGGCCAATACGATGACGCAGACCACGTCATGGGCCAGCCTCACGATCGGCGCGTTCCTCGGGGCGGTCGGGGCGCAATCGGGGTATGTGCTCGCGTTCATCTTCAACGCGCTTTCGTTCGTGGCATCCGCGCTTTGTATTTCCCAACTGCGGAGCAGTACGGGCTTTCGCGCGCTGCATGCCGGCGAAGCGAGGCATCACACGACGGGACTCGACGAGTACCGCGAAGGTCTGGGTTACATGCGCCGCACGCCGCTGGTATTCGGGATCGCGATGATTACGGTCGGCTGGGCTTCAGGGGGCGGCGCCGCGCAGATTCTGTTCAGCCTTTTTGGCGAGAAGGTCTTCAATGGCGGACCCATGGGCATCGGCATCATCTGGGGCTTCGCCGGGGTGGGCCTTCTCATCGGTGGATCCGCAGGGTACTGGCTGGGTAAACGGCTGAGCTTTGCGGGTTACAAGCGAGCTGTCGCCGTCGCGTATCTGCTGCACGGCGGATCTTACATCGTGTTCAGCCAGATGCCGACGCTCGCGTGGGCCTGCGTGTTCATCGCGTTGTCGCGCGCGTCCGTCGCGGTGAGCTCGGTGCTGAACTTTTCGCAACTGCTGCATCATGTGGAAGACCGATTCCGCGGCCGTGTGTTCGCAACGCTCGAATCGCTGAGCTGGTCTGTGATGATGTTGTCGATGATGGGCGCCGGAGCCGCAAGCATCTCGTTCAGTCCGCGCACCATTGGCGTGTGGTCCGGGGCGATCAGTTCCACGACGGCATTCGGCTGGACGTTTCTGAACTGGAGTGGCCGTTTGCCAGAACCACCGGAGCAGCCGGTATCTGCGGAAGAGGAAGAAGAGATCCACTCGGAGCCGCCTGTTCAATCGTGAGCGTAAAAGGCAAAGTCGTCCTGGTGACCGGCGCGGCGAAACGCATCGGGCGCGCGATTGCGCTTCGACTGGCGCACGAAGGCGCGCGCGTCGCGATTCATTACGGACGATCCGCGGCGGCGGCCCGCGCCACCGCGGACGAATGCGGCAATGCGCCAATCTTCGGCGCCGATCTGGAGAGCGTCGCCGAGACGCGCGCAATGATTTCACGGGTGGCCGATCATTTCGGCGGCCTCGACGCGCTCGTCAACAACGCGGCCCGTTTCACGCGTTTCAATCCGCTCGAAATCGAAGAAGCCGACTGGGACTATATCCACTCGGTGAATCTGAAATCCGTTTTCTTCTGCTGCCAGGCGGCGGCGCGCATCATGCTTGTGGGCGATGGCGGACACATTGTGAATATCAGTTCGCTGGGCGCGCTGAAGCCATGGGCCCACCATGCGCACTATTGCTCTTCGAAGGCAGGCGTCGTGATGCTTACGCGCTGTCTGGCAAAAGCATGGGCTCCGAAGATTGCCGTGAACACCGTTGCGCCGGGCGTTATCCCGTTTGACAAAATCGACTCGCGCGTCGAGCGATTCATCTCCGCAACGCCGGCAGGCCGCGCGGGAACCGGCGATGAAGTGGCTGAAGCGGTCAGCTTCTTTCTGAACAGCACAAAGTTCATTACCGGGCAGCTTATGGCGGTGGATGGCGGCCTGAGTCTTCGATAACGAGGCGCCGCGTAGTGGATGAAATTCTTCGCGAGATGCGGTCGATGGCGAGTCCGATCGCCCTCGATGGCATGGAGCGGTTCGGTATCAACGTGGAGAATCGACTCGGACTTTCAGTTCCGCAGATTCGCGCCATCGCGAAACGGCATGGGCGCAATCAAGCGATGGCGGAAGAATTGTGGAACACCGGGATTGCCGAGGCGCGGATCCTGGCGAGTCTCATCGGCGATCCGGAGGCAATCCGGTCATCCACGATGGACCGCTGGGCACATGATTTCAATTGCTGGACGGTGTGCGACGCCTGCTGCTGCAATCTTTTCGACCGGACGCCGTATGCGTGGACGAAGATCCGCAAATGGGCGCCGAACAATCGAGAGTTCGTGCGGCGCGCGGCTTTCGCGTCTCTTGCCGGACTGGCAGTTCATGACAAAGCCGCCAACGACCGCCAGTTTACCGACGCTTTAAAGCTCATCGAAGCGTATGCTTTCGACGATCGTAATTTTGTTCGAAAGGCGGTCAACTGGGCGCTGCGGAATATCGGAAAACGGAATGCGCGGCTACTGCCACACGCGATACGTTCCGCCGAACGGATTCGGGCGCAGGACTCGCGAGCGGCCCGATGGATCGCCGCGGATGCCTTGCGGGAATTGCGGGCCCGGGGGAAGCGCGCCGTTTGATTATCATGCGAGAATCCGGGAATGCTGATCGGGCTCGCGCTGCTTCTCGTCAGTTCCGGTTTTTCACCGGAAACCGTTTCACGTCTCGAGGTCGCATGGACATATCACACGCACGCCACCGCTCCGAACGCGCGCGGCGCGAAAATCGCTGCATTTGAAGCGACGCCGGTTTTTGCGGCGGGGCTTCTGTATGTGATTACGCCATTCGACCAGGTGATCGCGCTCGATCCGGAATCCGGCGCCGAGCGCTGGAGGTACGATCCGCACCTGCCGGACTGGAGCGGTTATTCGGAAGCTTCAGCGCGCGGCGTTACGGTGGATTCCGGCGTTGTTTATTTCGGCACGCTGGACGCCAGGCTGATCGCTCTCGATGCCGGGACAGGCGCTCTGAAATGGCAAGTAAAGATTGGGCCGGAGGAAAATCGCGGAGAGTATCAGGTCACTTCGCCGCCGATGATTGCTGCCGGAAACGTCATCGTGGGCTCAGCGATTGCGGACAACGGACGAGCCACGATGGAACGCGGAACCGTGCGCGCATTTGACAAGCGAACCGGCGCGCCGCGCTGGACGTGGGATCCGACGCCCCCCGGCTCGACCGGCGCGGCGAACGCATGGGCGCCTATGTCCGTGGACGCCTCGCGCGATCTGATTTTCGTTGCCACAGGCAGCGCGTCTCCTGATTTCTTCGGCGGATTGCGGCCGGGGAAAGACGCGTACGCGAACTGCGTTGTAGCCTTGCGAGCATCTACCGGAAAGCTGGTCTGGTCCTTTCAGGTGGTGCACCACGATTTGTGGGATTACGATGTCGCCTCCCGGCCGGAGTTGATTGAAATTCACGGCAAGCCGGCTGTTGCGGTGCTCACGAAAATGGGGCATTACTTCGCACTCGATCGGCTGACCGGAAGACCGCTGCTGGCGGTCGAAGAGAAATCGGTTCCGAAATCTGACGTTTCCGGCGAGAGCGCATCGCCAACGCAACCGATTCCGGTATCAGGCGTTTTCACTGAGCACCATTTCATTCCACGACCCGGCTGGTGCACGGAGCAGTTTCAGAAACTTCGGTATGAGGGCATCTTTACACCGCCGAGTCTGGGCGGGACGCTGGTGTTTCCCGGCAACGTGGGTGGAGCGAACTGGGGCAGCGGCGCATACGATGCACATCGCGGGCTACTGTTTATTGCCGCCAATCGGCTGGCGACGGCAGTGCGCCTGATTCCGCGCGCGACTTACGATGCAGCCGGGCACGGCGAAACCGGAGAGCGGCTCGGGCAGGAGTATGCGCCACAGGCTGGGACACCTTACGGGATGGTGCGCCGCACGTTTATCGGGCCCGATGGCAAGCCGTGCAATCAGGAGCCATGGGGCGCGCTGGCGGCGATCGATGTCGGCACTGGCAAACTGCGGTGGGAGACTCCGATGCTGGTGAGTTTGGGTGGCCCTCTGACTGTCGATGGCGTGGTGTTCTTCGGAGGCACAGTGTTCGAATCGAAGCTGCGCGCGTATGCCGCGGATGACGGGCGGAAGCTTTGGGAGACGAATCTTCCGGTTTCCGCGAACTCGGTTCCCGGAACCTATGTGTACAAAGGAAAACGCTATCTGGTGGTTTGCGCGGGCGGACACGGGAAGGTGGATGGGAATGCGCTGGGGGATAACGTCATCGCGTACCGATTGCCTTAGCCGGTCCAGATTGTTTCCAGCCACGGTTCGATTACTCGCCCCATCCACCCGGCATTCGGCGAGTAATCCCATAAATATTCGAGAAGCGTTCGGAGGGAAAGGCGCCCGCGAGGATTCGGCGCAGTTCTTTTCGGTGGGCGGGGCCACGCTCAGATCATGGAAACGCTAAAAAGAATACATGCACCAATCGGCAGCCCCGGCAATCGACCCGCGCGCACGAATCGGACACGTGCATCTGAAGGTGTCGCGACTCGATCGCGCGCTGGACTTCTACTGTGGCGCGCTCGGGTTTCAACTCAAGCAGCGTTTCGGTTCGCAGGCGGCTTTCATTGCCGCAGGCGATTATCACCATCACATCGGGCTGAATACGTGGGAGAGCCTCGGCGGGTCACCGCCTCCGCCGCACAGCACCGGGCTTTATCATCTCGCGATCCTGTATCCCACGCGAGCGCTTCTCGGCGATGCGCTACGCCGTGTTCTGGAAGCCGGGGTCCCGCTTGACGGCGCGGCGGATCATGGGGTCAGTGAAGCGCTTTATCTGCGGGATCCGGACGATAACGGCGTCGAACTGTATTGGGACCGTCCGGAATCGATGTGGCCGCGCGGAGCGGGTGGGGAACTTGCGATGTTCACGCGGCCACTGGATATTCGGAAACTGCTGGCCGAGGCAAATGAACCGGTTCCGGCGCGCGATGTGCCGAATCCCGGCGAAGGACCCGCCGACCTGTGAAGCCGTTTAGTTCGTCACATCCTGCGTTTGGCTTTCTTCGCGGATCGGCAGGTAAATCTTCTCCCAGGCTTTGTGCGCGGGGCTGTTGGTATAGGCATCGAAAGCAGCTTTGCTTTCGAACTCGATAGCGAAAACGGCGCTGTACTCGGGCGGCTGTGTTTTGATCTTCTTCAGCCAAATGTTGCGAATTCCGGGCACGTCCGCCGCCATGCGCCGGATGCCGTCTATGGCTGCCTGCTGCTGCTCAGGCGTCGATTGGGCCTTCCACTTCACCACCGCGACGTGCAAGACGGTCGAGGGCTCTTTGAATGCATTGGCGCCGACAAGGGCGCCCGCAGCGAATATGGCCAGCGCCGCCGCGAGAAGCGCGATCTTTTTCATACCTGATTATTGCCGGAAGCTATGAACGGAAGCCATCAGGCCAGGCGGGAGCCTGGTTGCGGCTTGCGCAATCCGCTCCATGCTTCGCAAAGCACGATCGAATTGGCGGGGTTGCGCGGGTCGTACTTGAGCGCGATGGGACCGATCATCGACATCACATCCGCCGGAAGCATTGATTCGAGCGGCGCCACATCCTGCGCGGCCGTATACTCCACTCCCGCGACGCTGTAGCTATAGATGATCGATGGGCCGTCGATTTCGATAATTTCGCCGTCGCAGATTTTTCCTGCGGCATTGATCGCTCCCCGCCGCCGCCGCTCGATTTCATCCGGCGTCGGACGGTTGCGAAGATATCGTCTGAACGCGATCCCTCCGAAGGCGATCGCCGTGATCGAGCAGAGGCCAGCCCCGATCACTCCCGGTTTGATTACGAAATCAGCCCACGTTTGGGGCATATATTCCTGATTAATTATGGTGCGGGCGCCGCTTCCAGCGCGAATGCTTTCTGGTAATCGGCCAAAAACTGATCGAGGCCCTGGTCAGTCAGCGGGTGCCGAAACAGCGATTCCATCAGCTTCAATGGCATAGTGGCCACATGCGCTCCGGCCAGCGCGCACTCGACGATGTGCGCGGGGCCCCGAAGCGACGCCGCAAGCACCTGCGTCTCAAATCCGTAATTCCGATAAATTGTGACGATATTCCGGATGAGTTCCAGGCCATGGCCGCCAATATCCTCCAGCCGCCCGACGAATGGACTGACATAAAAAGCGCCCGCTTTGGCGGCCGCGAGGGCCTGCGCCGCGGAGAAGCAGAGCGTCATATTGACGCGCGCGCCTTCCCGGCTCAATGCCGAGCAGGCTTCGATCCCATCCGGGGTCAGCGGGAGTTTCACCACCACATTTCCATGGATCCGCCGCAAAGCGCGCGCTTCCAGCAGCATCGAGCGGGTTTCGGTCTCCACGACGGCTGCGCTTACGGGACCATCGATCAGGTCGCAAATGAGCGCAATTTGTTCTTCCGTGGGCCTTCCCTCGCGCGCGATCAGGCTCGGATTTGTGGTGACGCCGTCGACGATGCCCCAGCGCAGAGCCTGTCGAATCTCTTCGGGATTTGCGCTATCAAGGAAGAACTTCATTCAGCAGATGATCGACTTCAAACAGTATAGCGGGACACGAATTCAGGGCCGTTTCAATTGTGACCGGATTCGACGATCCAGCGGACGGCGGCGTTCAGCACGGGGTCTCTGCCGGATTTCAGATCCGCTTCGGTTTGGCGCACTTCCTCGTCCGGCATGACGCCATTCCCTTCAAGAACACGGCCCTTTTCCGAGACATAGCTGGCCTGCGCGTATTGGAAGCCATCGCCGTTGGGCAGCCGGATGATGTCGGAAGGTAGCGCGGCGCCGGCCGTTCTGGTCCCGAAGATCCGCGCCCGGCCAAGATCGCGCAGCCCCTGCGCAAGGATTTCCGACGTGGAGGCGGACGACTCATCGACGAGGATGGCGAGTTTGCCGCGAAACGTGTGAGGCCGCGGAAAAACCGCAAACCGAATGTTCATTTCCCTCATCTTCATCTCGCCCAGCTTGAGGCCGTCCTGGTCGATGAAGAATCCCGCGATGCCCATTGCCATTACGCCGATCCCGCCGGGATTGCCACGCAAATCGAGGATCACGCCCGGGGCGCCATCGAATCGTTTCAATGCTGCTTCGAATTCGGGCATTACCTTCGCGGGATCGAGAAACACGTTCAGCCGGATGTAGCCCGGGCCGGAATCGAGCGCGCGGGATTCGAAAATCACCCGCATGGGCGGCAGATTGGCGAAAGTGACGAGATCTCCGGGCGGCGTTGCGCGCGGCAATTGGACGTGCTGCGGCGTCCCGTTCGGGCCGACGATATCCACCGCTACAGCCGTATTCTCAGGACCCAGCAGCCGCCGGCGGATGGATCTCGCCGCGAGGGCATGCGATTCCGGCTTCGTCTGGTCGAACGCGTTGAGCATGGAATCGACCTTCGCCCCGTCGATATCGGCGATCACGGCGCCTGGTTTGATGCCGGCGCGGGCTGCCGGCGACCCGGCGTCGACGCGAGTCACGACGGCTTTTCCGTCGATCACAGCCGTTTCAAAACCCGGCGAACCATCACCAGCAGCGCTTCCGGAATCGATGGAAGCGTAGGCGTCGCCCGGGATAATCGAGTAGTGCGAAGAGTCCAGACGCGCCAACATGCTGCGCAGCGCGTCCCGCACCTCATTCATGCTGCGGGCCTTCTCGATCAATGGTTTGGTCTGGTCATGAACCGCCTGCCAGTCGAGGCCGTTCAGTTTCGGGTCCGGATGATGGTCGCGAACCGTTTGCCAGACGATCTCGAATGACTCGAGATTCGCTGCCTTCTGCGCGGGAGTGATTTGGGCCAGAACGGAGCCGGTGTATAACAGAACCGGAAGGAACCTGCGGAAGAACAGCACGACTGAGCGGCAGAATAGCACGCAGCCGTGGGACGATATTTCAGATGCCCGGATTGACTTGGGACCACACAGAAGACATCGCACTCGAGTTGCTTGAAAGGCATCCCGATACAGACCCTTTGACGGTCCGTTTCACTGATTTGCACAAGTGGATCACGGAATTGCCGGAATTCAAGGACGACCCGGGCAAATCGACCGAAGGCAAGCTGGAAGCGATCCAGATGGCCTGGCACGAGGAGTATAAGAACACCTGATCGGCCCGGGCCAAAACCTCAGCCCTGGACCCGGCGTTCCTTGCCCGCCCAGAACTTCTCTCGCAGCTCGCGCTTCAGAACTTTTCCCGTGCCCCCCTTCGGCAGCGGCTCCGTCACGAATTCGTAACGCCGCGGGCATTTGAATTTGGCGAGCCGCGCAGCCAGAAATTCACCGAGTTCCGCTTCCGTACAGGCAGAGCCTGGCTTTAGCAAAACAAAGCCAACCGGCACTTCGCCCCAGATGGGATCCGGGGCGCCGACGACGGCGGCTTCCGCGACGGCAGGGTGCATCGCGATCACGCGTTCCACTTCGATGGAAGAAATATTCTCGCCGCCGCTGATGATGATGTCCTTCTGGCGATCGACGATGTGGATGTAATTTTCCTTGTCCCACACCGCCATGTCCCCGGTGTGGAACCATTGGCCGGTCATGACGGCGGCGGTCGCCGCAGGTTCCTTATAGTAGCCGTCCATCACGTTATCGCCGCGAATCACCACCTCGCCGATGTCGCTCATATCGCGGGCCACATCGTGCATCCGGGAATCGACCACGCGAATTTCCGTGCCGGGGATCGGCCAGCCCGCCATTGCCTGATGGCGATAGCGGTCTTCCTCGTTCATATATTGGACGGTGGACTTTTTTCGCGCGCTTGAAACCACCGGTGAGGTTTCGGTGAGCCCGTACCCCGCAAGCACCTCGCACCGCAGCGCCGCTTCCATACGCGCAATCAACTCGGGAGAGGACGCCGCGCCACCCAGGAAGATGTTTTTGAGGCTGGAGAGGTCGAATTTCGGGAGGTCGGGGCACATGAGCAGCGCCGCGGCCATCGTTGGCACAAGAGCGAGCGACGTGGCGCGCTCTTCCTGGATGAGGCGGAACACCTGGGTCGGGTCGAAACGGCGTATCATCACCTGCTTCAGGCCCAACATCGTCGCTGTCTGCGGCCGGCCCCAGCCGTTCGCGTGAAACAGCGGAATGGTGTGCAGTTCCACCCCGGTATCGTCCGGGTTGAACGTTCCGGCCACCGTGAGCGCGTGCAGGTAGATGGTGCGATGCGACAGCGCAACGCCCTTGGGCGTCCCGGTGCTGCCGCTGGTGTAGAACAGCTCGCAGATTGAATCTTCGTCGATCGAGGTGAAATCGACGCGCTCGGGGCGGCTTTCGGCGAGGAATCCTTCGTACTCGGTGTCGAGATTGATGACCCGCATTGAAGGCCATGCTTCGCGGAGGCGTTCCACGAGAGGGGCGAAATCGGATTCGTAAAAGAGGATTCGCGGCTCGGCATGCCGCAGAATACCGCCCAGTTCCACGGGGGTGAGCCGCACATTCAGTGGCATCACCGCAGCGGCCGCCATGGGCACGGCATAGTAGCCCTCGAGCAGGCGGTTGGTATTGAAGCTTAGAAACCCGACGCGGTCGCCAGTTTGTACGCCGGCGTTGCGCAAAGCCGATGCGAGCCGTTCGCAGCGTTCGCCGAATTCAGCGTAGGTAAATCGCTGGCTGCCATTAATGACGCCTTCCTTGTGGCCATAAAGGTCGATGGCGCGATAGAGGCAGCGGATGGGCGTAAGGGGAATTTTCATCGCGGTCCGAAGACTATCAGGAGATTGTACTTCGGCGGCCGTGAGGGGCCTGCCAGGCGGAAGAAACCTAAACTGCTCTGTGGCAGAAATGTGACCGGAGCCGCTCGGCGCGCCGATCTGATTTCAGTCCCACTCGCAACAGTAACGGAATGCATCCACAGGCTGCGCTATCTCACAGATGCCTTAGTCTCCTCAATACACTGATACGCCGGCCTCAATATATCGCGGTACGATACATACGAGAGGTTCTCCTGATGGAGGACGACCTTAGCTCGGAGAAGCTCAACCGAGACATTTCCGAATCAGGTTTTCGGCAACTCGCGGAATTCCGGCGCTGCATTCGGCAGTTCCTGCACTTCAGCGAAGAAGCCGCTCGTTCGAAAGGCATCGAACCTCACCAGCACCAGCTTCTGCTTGCCATCAAAGGCTTGCCCGGCGGCGCGCGTCCCACTATAACCGCGCTCTCACAGCAACTATTTCTGCGGCATCACAGCACCGTGGAACTCGTGGATCGCCTGGTAACGCGCGGCGTGGTAAAGCGGCGTCACTGTGACGAGGACCGCCGCGAGGTTCTCGTCGAACTCACTCACCATGGCGAGGAACTGCTGGACCAGCTTTCGATTCTTCATTGGGACGAATTGCGAGTCGCCGGGCCTGCACTCTCGGCCGCGTTATCCGCCGTCGTACACCACTCCACGCGGCGGCGCAGGGGATCGGCATGAACCCCGCCTCGCCTCCCGGGCCTCGCAAACCCAGCCTCAAAGTACTCGGGGACTTCACCACCGGCGCACGCGTCATCCCGATTTCACTTGCCGCCATCGGGATTGGAATCCTGAGCTCGCTTGTGGCCTGGGTGCTGCTCAAGCTGATTGGCCTTTTCACGAACGTTTTCTACTATCACCGCTTCGATACCTCGTTCGTTTCGCCTGCCGGAAATCATCTTGGCGCTTACGCCATCGCAGTCCCGGTTGTCGGATCTCTGATCGTTGGGCTGATGGCACGGTACGGTTCAGAGCGCATCCGCGGCCACGGCATCCCTGAAGCTATCGAATCGATTCTGATGAACGGCAGCCGCGTGCGCCCCCGGCTGGCTATTCTGAAGCCCCTGTCCGCCGCAATCTCCATTGGCTCGGGTGGCCCGTTCGGAGCCGAAGGCCCCATCATCATGACCGGCGGAGCGTTTGGTTCGATGATCAGCCAGTTCTTCCATTTCACCAGCATCGAGCGGCGTACTTTACTGGTGGCAGGCGCATCCGCCGGTATGTCCGCGACATTTGCGGCTCCGCTGTCTTCGATCCTGATTGGCGTGGAGCTGCTGCTGTTCGAATGGAAGCCTCGCAGCGCCATTCCCGTTGCGCTCGCCTGCGCCGCCGCATGCACGGCCCGGCGTTATCTGCTCGGACTCGGCCCGTTGTTCCCGGTTCCACCCCATCCGGCATTCATCGGGCTCGCCGGGCTCGGCGGTTGTGTCATTGCCGGAATTGCCGCCGGCGCGCTTTCCGCGGTGCTCACGCTGGGGGTCTATGCCGCGGAAGACGCTTTCAACAAACTGCCTATTCACTGGATGTGGTGGCCTGCCATCGGCGGAGTCTTTGTCGGGATCGGCGGTCTCATTTTTCCGCAGGCGCTCGGCGTTGGCTACGACACCATCCGCACCCTGCTGCAAGGAAACGTGCCCCTCACCCTGTTTGCCGGAGTCCTTCTGGTGAAATCGGCCATCTGGATGATCTCGCTTGGCTCGGGGACATCCGGCGGAGTTCTCGCGCCCTTGCTGATGATGGGGGCGGCTCTCGGTGGAATCGAAAGCATTTTTCTTCCCCAGTTCGGCCAGGGATTCTGGCCGCTTGTCAGTATGGGCGCAATCCTGGGTGGGACAATGCGGTCGCCATTCACAGGCATCGTCTTCGCGCTGGAGTTGACCCACGATTTCAATATGTTGATGCCGCTGGTCGTCGCCTGCTTTCTCGCCGACGGGTTTACGGTACTCACTCTCAAACGCTCCATCCTCACCGAGAAGATTTCTCGTCGCGGTTATCATCTGAGCCGTGAATATGCCGTCGATCCTCTCGAAATTCTGTTTGTGAGAGAAGTTATGAGAACGAATGTCGTCGTTCTCCCCGACAGCGGAACGCTTGAAGAGGCGTATCGCATGATCCGCTCTACCCAAAATCCAAAGGGGCAGCATCTCTTCCCGGTGCTCGATTCAGGGACTCGTCTGGTCGGGGTAGTCACCCGAAATCAATTAGTGCGCCTGTTTGAAGAAACGCCCGCCGCCGCTCCGATGATCCACCTTTCCGAAATCGCGACTCGTGACCCTCGCACTGCTTTTGAAGATGAGCCTCTCCGGATCGTCGTCAACAGGATGGCGGAGTCGAACTTTACGCGCTTTCCGGTTCTCGATGCCCGAGGGGAGGGCCGAATCGTGGGTATGGTGTCTCTCAACGATCTGTTACGGGCGCGATCGCGAAATCTCGAAGAAGAGCGGGCGCGGGAGCGAGTGCTGAGGCTTCGCATGCCATTCGGCCGGCGTTTGAAATCACAAACGGTTGCATTGACGAAGCATGCGAATTTCAGTTGAGGTGAGTTGGGCCAACAAGAGGTTGCAGGCGCGGGCGAGGATCGAACGGGGCGGTGTTGAACTTCTCTACGGCGGCCAATCTTGCATCTTTCAGCGGCAGCAATCCGGCTCAAAGCCGTGCGAATCTCAACCCTGACTCCACAGACTACTAACTTCTGATTCGCGGCGCGTTTCCTGGTAGCCGCAAAAGGATATCGGCAAATTCGATATCGGGGTACCCGGGTCAGCTCCATCAGCCACTCAGGACGACATTATGAATTCCCGATACTCCTGTGGTCTGTCGCTCATACCGTATTTGACCGACCTTTCGTTCGCGACTATAGTGAACGCAGCTTTTTAGCCATGCAAGTCCTTATAGCCATGCCCGTATACGAAGATTGGGAATCGGCCACTCTGCTGTGCCAGGCCGTGGATGCCGAACTCGCCAGTCTCACGGGCGTCAACGCAACTGTCGTAATGATCGATGACGGTTCGAGGACAAAGATCGATTCCAGCCTCTGTGCGGCCGATTATCGACATCTGAACGCAATCCGGCTGCTTCGGCTGCGCCGCAACCTTGGGCATCAGCGAGCCATTGCGGTGGCTCTGGCATTCATTCAGCAGAATGTGCCGTGTGATGCCGTGATCGTGATGGATTCTGACGGGGAAGACCGGCCAGCGGACATTCCCCGGCTGCTCAAAGCATTTTGCGCTTCGAATTCGGCTGTCACTATCTTCGTTGAGCGCGGAAGGCGAATTGAGAACTTCACATTTAAAACGTACTACCAGCTTTACCGCTTCTTTCACTTCCTCCTCACCGGTCGCGGTATTCGCTTCGGCAACTTCAGCCTGATGCCTGCGGAGCATCTGGAGAGCATTGTCGCGTTCCCGGAGCTTTGGAATCATTACGCCGCGGCCGTGCTCAGATCGAGGTTGCCGTATTCGACAATCCGCGGCGACCGAGGCTATCGCCTCCACGGTAAATCACGGATGGACTTCGTCAGTCTGGTTATTCATGGTCTATCCGCGTTATTTGCTTCTTATGAAGTGGTGAGTACACGGTTGCTGGTGGGCACAGGGATCATTTCGGCCGTGACGCTCTCGGTGATCCTCTCTCTTTTTTCGATTCGCGTATTCACTCATTTCCGTGTTAGCGACTGGGCTACACTCACCGGAGCCTTATTTCTATTTATAACCTTCGACCTTGTGACTGCTATGTTCAGCATCGTTTTTTCCGTGATGATGAATCGCAACAATCTGGGGTTCTTACCCCTCCGCGATTACTCGTTCTTCGTTGCCGAATGGCGCGAGATCTGGTCCGCATCCGGGAAAGAGCTGGAGGTATTTGCTGAAGGTCGGAATTTCCAACGCCGCCCATGAGTGACGCATGTATATAGCGTCAGCCCATGCCGGACCTGAGGTTCATCGACAGCCCTCGTCAGTTACGTCAGAGATCTACTCTTCAATATGGCGCAAACGATTGAAGATGTTGATCTGAGGGTCCGCTCGGGAGATTGTCTTTATCGGCGCGACGGGTTGATCTGTGCGTTCATGATGGCCGGTTCTATGCTGCTGGCCCAGCCGTTCGTCGAGATGGGCTTCATCGATGATTGGTCCTACATCAAAACAGCACAAGTCTTCAGTCAAACAGGACATTTCGTTTACAACGGGTGGGCCACCGCGACCCTGGGCTGGCAAGTTCTCTGGGGAGCGCTCTTCGCCAGGCTCTTCGGCTTCTCTTTCGTCCACGTACGCCTGTCAACGCTGCCCATTGCCATGGCGTCTGTTTATATCTTTCATCAGATTCTGGTTCGCTTCGGCATTTCGCGCGGCAATGCGGTTTTCGCCAGTTTGTGCCTGGGGCTATCGCCCGTTTTCATTGCCATGTCCGAAAGTTACATGACCGATGTGCCTGGCGTGTTCTGTACTCTATTGTGCCTGTACCTATGCCAGCGCGTCATTTCTGCGGCCACGGACCGCGCGAGGCTGGGCTGGCTATGGTTTGCCATGGTTACGAATATAGCCGGCGGCACAGTCCGGCAGACTGTATGGCTGGGCGTACTTTTCATCTTGCCCTCTGCCGTATGGCTGCTGCGCAAGCGGCGGGTCGTACTTTGGGGGGGCGCTCTATCCTGGCTCATCGGTGTCGCAAGCATATTCGCTCTCATGCGCTGGTTCAATCAACAGCCGTATTTTCTAACTGAACGCATCCCCATTGAAGTTCTTACTCCGCCAGCGCTCAAACATACGGTCTTACGCGAGTTAGTTCTCGGCGCTCTGGCGTCGCTCTCCACATTAGTGCTGTTGCTTCCTGTGCTGGTCGCATGGCTGCCAACCGCGCGCTCGACGCCAAAGCGGATGGTGCTGTGGTTATTCGGAATTTCATCCGCTTTAATGGCCATCTGCCTCGCCAACTACGGCGCACACGGCGCGCTGGGGAAACTCGGTGAATTTGCTCCATGGCTGCCACATGTTATGGGTGGACTGATTCCTTTTGGTCGATGGCCGCGGATCATCGTCACCGCGGTCGCGCTGGTTTCGTCACTCGCCTTGTTCCTGCATCTCCGCGGCGCGTTAAGAGCGCGTGGGCAGTTTACGAATACTCATACGCCTTCGTGGTCACATATCTTCTGGCTTCTGATGCCTTATACAGTTGGCTTCATCGGCGCCCTTTTCATTCGCGGGCTTAATGATATCTGGTTTGACAGATACCTGCTGATCCCGCAGGCAATGGGGATCATACTTCTTCTGCGGTGTTACCAGGACTTTGTCGTACCGGGTATCGGGGGCATGCGTTCCGTGTTCGCAATCGGTGATTTCCCGGCCGTGAGCTGCCTCGCCCTGCTTACATTTGCTGTTATTGCGGTCGCCGGCACTCATGACTGGTTTGCGCTCTTCCGTGCGCGACTACAAGCCGCCGAAGAAGTCCGTCGTTCTGGAGTTCCACGGACCGCGATTCAGGGTGGCTTCGAATATGACGGTTGGACGCAGCTCGAAGTCGTTGGATACGTAAACGAACCTCGCATCCAGAATCCGCCCGACGCATTTCACGCGCCGCCACCCACAACAGTTGCTCGGCCAGCATGTGCGACGCCATGGTTCTCGCCGTCATTGTTTCCAGCCGTCGTTCCACGGTACTTTGTCGTGGACGCGCCATTGAGTTGTTTAGACTCGACGCCATTTTCTGCAATCCCGTATCGCACCTGGATGCCGCCGTCCCGCGGCAAGGTCTACGTGCAGAAACGGAAAGGTTGACGAAATTTGCGTGCCGGAATTCCTGCCGCACTGCGGCTTCGGGTGCGTAATCTCTGACGGATGCTCCAGATACACCCCGTCGCCGATGGTCTGGTTCCAACCGTCTTTACGCAATCTGTCCGGCTCTCCAGGCTTTTGGACCTCGAGTAATCCGGGATCGCAGGGCCGGGATGTTTTCGGAAGAAATGCTGGAGGCGCGGATCGCTGCCGCCGTGCTGCGGGCGCCCGGGTTGCCTGTTTCGATTCTGATTTGAGGCATCTCCGCACAGCACGCGAGGGGGCCACATTTCTCGAGGCGCCACGTTGCGGAATTCTGCGTCGCCGCGGCTGAAGATCGGAGGGCCGGCGAGAGATTCCACTTGCCGCGATCGTGAATGGCCTGCCAAATCGTTTGGGCGCTACGTGGACGGCGCGCTAACCTGGGTATGCTCCGCTGCTCCCATAGCCGCCTGTCTATGGAGCTCGATTGAGGTGCGCGGCGCCGCAATTCTCGGATAGAATGTAGGAGGCTACGAGGACGCGCGGCATTGTGCTCTCCTTCAGGAGCGGTCGTTTGCCCGATCGCGAGGCGCGGATTCCCGGCTCCACGCTCCATTAGGACAGCGTGCACCCTCATGAACGACGAATCGTGGAATCCGCAATGAGACGACGTGCATTTCTCCGCGCGGCCGGAGCGGCAACGCTTTTGGCACAGCGCGTCCCGGCCGCCGGGAAAGAATACTTTATCTACTGGGGCACCTACACGACGTCCCTTCCGCGCTTTGCCAACGGCCAGAGCAGGGGCATCTATGTCTCACGGTTCAACACCGAGACCGGACAACTCTCACCCCCCGAAGTAGCGGCCGAGACCAAAAGCCCGAGCTACCTTGCAATTCATCCCTCGGGTCGCTTCCTCTACGCGGTGAACGAACTCGGAGACGAAGACAAGGAAACAGCCCCCGGCTATATAACGGCCTTCTCCATCGACTCAAGAACTGGAAAGCTGAAGCAGTTGAATCGGACCGCGACCAGGGGCGTGATGCCGTGCCATCTCAATCTTGACAAGACGGGTTCGATGATGGCTGTGGCGAACTGGTCGAGCGGTAGCAGCGTATCGATGCCCGTGCATAAGGACGGCACGCTCGGCGAGGTGGCAACCGCCTATCAGCACTCGGGTGAGCGCTCCGGCGTGCCGCCGGGAGGTCCGCCGGTAGAAGTGCACTGCCATTCGGTCAACTTCACGCCCGATAATCGCTTCCTTGTAACAACCGACACCGGATTAAACAA
>Ga0157370_10002436_pt1 | contig 22439 bp, 21 predicted proteins | sample C35metaG_FD_113463 | JGI IMG/M metagenome (GOLD analysis project Ga0157370, IMG submission 113463) | Corn rhizosphere microbial communities from Kellogg Biological Station, Michigan, USA - C3-5 metaG | ecosystem: Host-associated > Plants > Roots > Rhizosphere > Soil | place: USA: Michigan...
GTCACTTTGGACCTTGCTTTCTTCGAGCAATTGCGTCCAAAATGACAGTGGGTCTAAGCAACCCTGCCTTTGGAGCAATCCCGAGGCTAGGCCCCATGAGCAGTTCGCGCTGCAAGTGGGGCTGTTTAATCTGGCGGCGGGTGTAGGATTTGAACCCACGGGCCGTGTTACTGGCACGGTCACCCGATTTGGAGTCGGGAGCATTAGGCCACTCTGCCAACCCGCCAAAGGAACAAAAGCTAGGGCCAGCAGTTCAGTTTCGCGACTGTTCCGCTGGCCTTTTGCTTTGTTATCTATCACGTAAGTAGTATCGCAAACTTGAGATATAATGTCAATATACGTTTGTTGAGATATCGCAAACTTGTGGTATGATGATTCCAGGAGTTCCACCGGATGGCTGGCGGTTCATGTCGATGTCAGACAACCAGGGCCGGGATACGTTCCGGAGGTGGCTTGAGAAGGACGTTGATATTGGCCAACGGAAGGGCGTTGAAACTGCACTAAAGACGACGATGCGCTTCTTGATGGTTGCCAGGAAGGAACTCTGGAGGGAGCCGCACTTCAAATGGCTATCCGATGGAATTGGTGAAATACGGTCAGATTTTGGAAATGTCGAGTATAGACCCCTTGGTTGTAGCGGGCCAGACCCGGATCAATTCACAATTCTTATAGGAGCGAAAAAGAAGGGCAAAGTATGGACGCCAGCCGATGCCAAGAAGACGGCAACTAAGCTCAAGGATGAGTTACTGAAATCCCCAGAACGGGGTAGGAAATATGAAATTAGCCTCCGAAGAACAACCCCTAGCACTTGAGATCCGCGATCCCGAGATTCGGGAGCACACGGTTGCATCCCAAATCAAGATTGGCATTCCCTTTCAGATTAGGGCGATCCGCGAAAAGCGCGGATTGACGCAGGATGATCTTGCGAAAAAGATTGGGACGACTCAGAACACGATATCCAGGCTAGAAAACCCCAAAACCGGCAAGCCGACCATTAAAACCCTCCTGCGTCTCGCCCGAGCGTTTGATGTGGGGCTGCTTGTTCGATTTGTACCATTCGGATTCTATGGGGATGTAATCAACGCCACGGACTCAAGCCACATTGAAATCCCGTCGTATGAGGAAGAGTTCCAGGAGCAGCAAGAGCAGGAAAAGGCCGCTGACCAAGTTGAGCAGGAAGCGTTAACAGCCGGGAAGCTTTTCCCCATATCAGGGTCTACGGCGAATAAAACCGGCAAGACAATGGCCCCGGGCATGACATCAAGCGCAGTTCCGGTGCCAGAAGATTCCCTTTCGCAGGGGGTGACGATCAAAAAACCTATAGCGCCTGAGACGCCAATCCGTTTCATGAAACTTGAACAGGCCGCGAGGACAACATATGCCGGATAACAACGAGGTTGCGTTTAAGTTAGAAACCGGCCCGACAAAAGCCGTCGAGTTTACCATCCAGATAAAGCGTCCCGATTCCTACGCCTACTCCAATGTCGCGGGCATCGCTTTAACACCATGGGATCTGCGAATACACTTTGCGGACGTTAATCCGGATTCGCCGGAGCCGCAGGAGTTTAAGGCTCATACTGGAATTGTGATGCCTCCCGAACATGCGGCTGGTCTCGCTTTCTTGATATTCGATCAACTGAAACTCTATGAGAATCAGTTTGGCCCGATCCGACAGGATCGATGGCGCGCAATGATCGAAAAGACGAAAACCAAAGCTGCCGTTTCGGAAGCGCCAGCCAAACCAGAGAAATAGAATTTGTCTCAGCCGTAGAGAAGCGATTGTGAATCGTACGGGCGCAAACGACATCCCCAGCGCAAAAGGCCGTTTCAAGATATACAACAAGACGCGCCTGGACAAGTACGCTCGCGGTCTCCATGAAGGCGGTCCGTTCTTTTGGGAACCAGTTGACTGGGATCGAGTCGAGCCGTACCAGAAAGGGTGTCGGACCGCGCTAGAAGCTGTGAACGAGGCCAACTACCAGGAAGAAGTCCAGGACGGCGAGCATCCTCCCGCAGTTTGAGCCATCAACCAACATTTAGCGCACTACCAGCGGTTCCTACAATGGCGTACAAATAGGGAATGGGCGTTTTCGTGCAGGACGTTCGCTACGCGGCCCGCCAGTTCCGTCGATCGCCTGGATTCTTCGCGGTGGCCGCCTTGCTGATCGCCCTTGGGGTCGCGGCGAATACTCAGATTTTCACTCTGGTCAATACGCTTGTACTGCGGCCGCTTCCGGTTCGCGATCCACAGAATCTGGTCCAGCTCTTCGAGATTCGCCCAAAGGTGCCGGCGTACCCATATTTCGACTATCCGCTGTACAAGCAACTCGCCAGCAAATCCTCCACGCTGTTCCAGGTGGCAGGGCAGATGGAATGGATCCTTCCTCTGGAGCGGAGCGCGAACACTGAGCGCACGCATGTGTACGGCGTCACCGATAATTTCTTTAGCGACCTCGGCGTACGGCCCCTAGCGGGCCGGGTCTTAGGCAATGGTGACGACCACGTTGCCATCCTTTCTTATGGGTACTGGGTTCGCAGCTTCGGACGCGATCCCAAGGCTGTAGGACAGATCGTGCGGCTCAAAGGCCACCCGTTCCAGATCGTTGGCATCGCGCCGGAGCAGTTTGACGGCACCATCGTGGACAGTGGTCCGGATTTGTGGGTCCCGTTCTCGAACTTTCTTGCGTTTTCAGGTGTTCCCAATCCAAAGCTCGATAATTTTGTGATCGAGATCATCGCACGCCTGCGCCCCGGTGTTACGCGGGCGCAGGCGGAACAGGAAACTGCCGCCCTTTGGACTCGTTATATCGCAGACGCCACTGCTCGCGATCCCAAAGACTACCAGGGCCGCAACAACGGCCGGCTGGAAGTGCGGTCGATCACTTACGGACTGTCACCTATTCGCGACCAGTCCCGCGTTGCTTTAATGCTGTTGCTAGCTGGAACGGGGTTGCTCCTGCTGATGGTCTGCGCGAATGTCGGAGGGCTGCTGCTGGCCCGTGCCACCGCTCGAGAGAAGGAAACTGCCGTCCGGCTTGCGGTAGGCGCCAGCCGTGGACGAATCGTTCGCCAGTGGCTTACCGAGAGTCTGCTGCTGACTGCAGTCGGCGGTGGAGCGGGCATCGCGGCCGCGTACGCGACCATGCCGCTGCTGGTGCATTGGCTGCCGCCCGCCCGCGGGATAGGCGTCGATCCCGCCGAGCTTCGGACGTTGTCGCTCGATCTTCATCCTGATCTTAGCGTCGTCGCCTTTTCGATCGCGGCGTGCGCGTTGACAGTGATTCTAACGGCCTCTGCTCCCGCCTGGCGCTCCTCACGTCACGATCTTTACATCGCGCTCAAGACCACCATAAGCGACAAACGGCACCAGCGATTTCAGTCCGCGTTGTGCGGGATTCAGGTTGCTCTTTGCACGGTGCTGCTGATGTCCGCGGGTCTGATGGCGCGCAGCCTGTCCAACCTGCGCAACCTCAACACCGGTTTCGATGGCGACCACGTCGTAATTTTTTCGGTCGATCCGCACGTTCGCGGCTATGACGCCCAGCAAACCTGGTCCCTCCGGCAACGGTTGCTCAATGGCGCGCAAACTTTGCCGGGAGTAGAAGCCGCCGCAATCGCCAACCGCGCTCTGATGCGCGGCATTGGCTTGGGCAACGATGCAATCTTTCCGGGGCAGAAGGGCGATGGCATTATCAACACGAGCGTGAATGACGTCACCCCTGAATACTTCGGCGTGATGGGCATTCGCCTGCTGCAAGGCCGCGGATTCGGCGAGGCGGACAGGGAGGAAGAGGGCAAGCTTACACACGTGATCGTGAACGATGCTTTCGTGCAACGCTTTCTTGCAGGTCAGAATCCCATTGGACGGCAGTTCGCCGCCTCCCTGTCCATCGGCAAGGAGTTCCAGCCACAGTACGAAATTATCGGCGTAGTGAACGACACGAAGTACCGGTCGCTGCGTGAAGCCCCGCCCCCGATCTTTTACGTATACACGTTCGGCCCCAAAGCGTATCCGGACGCATTCATCCTGCACGTCCGCACCCACGGCGACCCCCGCGCGATTATCCAGCCCATGCGCGAACTGCTACGATCGATCGATTCGACCGTGCCGTTCTTCCAGGTAGCGACACTTTCCGAAGAAGTTGACCGTTCCTTGTGGCAGGAGCGGTTGCTGGTCGCGCTGACTACCTGCTTCGGTGTTTTCGCGATGATACTCTCAGCCATTGGACTCTATGGAATCCTGACATATTTCGTGTCCGCCCGGCAGCGGGAAATTGGATTGCGCATGGCACTAGGAGCGGAGTCGCGTCAAGTGATCTGGTTGGTCATCCGCCGTGTGGTGCCGGCACTGGCGACCGGAACTTTTGCAGGAGCGGCTTTTTTATGGCTTGCCAGCATATGGATCCGGACCCTTCTCTACGGGGTGCAGCCTTTCGATCCGTGGACGGCAAGTGCGGCGCTCGTTTTGCTGCTAGCGATCGGAATAGCCGCCGCGGCCGCGCCTGCTTTCCGCGCCGTCCGCGTGGATCCCGCCTCGACTCTGCGGCAGGAATAATCAACGACTGACCCGCAGACAGATGGCCGCCGCCCGATAGCGAACCTTCTTGTTACTATCGTCGAGAGCCGGAATTAATTGTGGCCGCCACCGCGCGTTTTGCGGCCGTGCGACCAGTTGGACCGCGGCGGCCCGCATGGACCAGTCATCGTCAGAAAACGCCTCTTCGATGAGCGCGCGCACATCAGCCGATTTATCTGGCGCCAACAACAAGAGGGCCGTCGCTCTCGAGGAAAAGTTTTCATCGTTGAGGAGAGCGCTCATGGCCGAGATACCTGCACCCACGCCGGGGACAGGGATAAAACCTGCTCCCTGCTCTACAGCAAGGAAAAAGGCGGATCGAGGCGTCTTCATCCGGCGAATCAGACTCCGCAGCTTGACACGCAGGGGATTGGACTCGGCCTTTTGCTCTTTTTCGACCACTGCAATTAGCGTCGATTTTCCCGCGGCATCATGCAAACGATACAAGGCTCGCGCGGCAGCGAATACCACTTCGGCGACGTCATCGTTGAGCGCCGCTTCGGCGGCTGGAGTCAGCTTCTTGTCTCCCAGTTCACCCGCGGTGTCTAGGGCGGCCTGGCGCACATAGCTGTCCGCGTCCTTAATCAGCGACGTCACAAGTGTATTTACTGGATCGGACGCGCGGCCCAGACTAAGGGCGACAGCTACTTGCCGCCGCGTATCCGGATCACGGTCGATTGCGCCGTTTTTCAGTACTTCCAAAGCGTGTGCCTTTTCTGCTACAGCCGGCTTCGATCCTCCGGCAGGAACCTGGCACAACATCGTGACCATTGACAATAACGCCAGAGCTGTGAGCATTGGACCTCTCGACATCCTTGCCAGAGCAAGTTATTTGCCAACGTGGCTTCAGAACTCAAACAGCACGCCGGCTGAGGGCAGAATCGGAAACATACTGAAGAAGTTGGGATAGGTCTGGGTCGTAACACTATCGTATGGACCCGGCGAATCAAAATCGCGATTGTGGTGATTGGTCAGATTAACCACCTCGGCAAAGAGCGTCGCTTTGGACTTTTTGTGCACGTAGGCTTTATTCAGCCGCAGATCCGTGCGCTGATAATCGGGCGCGCGCAGGCCATTGCGGTTCGCCGTGAGAAAGTAGGCAGTTCCATCCTGGCGATAGAAGCCCGGCAAGGGCATACCGCTGCCATAGGTAAAACGGGCGCTGACATTGACAGTGGGGCGCAGCCGGCGGCTGACGTACGCATTGAAGGTGTGGCGCTGGTCGTAGTCGGACGGGAAGCGAACGCCTAAATCGCCGTCGCTGATCTCCGCATGCCCATAAGCGTAGGAAATCCATCCGGTGAACCCGTTCGCGGTCCGCCGCTGCAGAAAGATTTGCGCGCCACGGGAATAGCCCCGCTCGGAATTCCGCAACGGCGCATTCGGCACGGCGTCGAAGATACTTCCGTCCAGGAGCAGGCGTGGATCGAGCAAGGGCCGGGCGAGAAGATCGCGATCCTGCCGATCGTAAAATTCCATCCGCAGCCGCGTGCGCTCATCTAGAGTCTGCTCTACCACGGCTTCATAATGGGTCGCCCGCTCCGGCAACAAAGGACCGTGCGTGAAGATCGAGAAGATCTGGTTCAATTCGGGGAACTGAGCATACTGGCCCCAGTCTAGCTGCACGTGCGTTCTTTTCAAGGGCGCAAATGATGCGCTGGCATATGGTGAGGTCACCTGCACCGGGCTTTGGCTGAACTCGTCCTGACGCACACCCGCAGTCAGATGGATCCGGTCGGAGGCGAGACCGTAGGATTGCTGCACATAACCGCCAGCACGGTTTCCGATGCCGCGAAAAACATCCTGTGACGGCACTTGCAGCGGCGTGAACACGAACTGGAGAGTGGAACCTTCCTGCCGCAGTTGCCGGAACAAGCCGCCAAAGTCCAACGTGTTCTTTCCAGGCTTGTCGGATAACCACGAGACGCTGACGTCTCCATGCCAGGTCCACTCGCCATAGGATTGACGATTGAGCAACGCTTCGTCACGATTTTCCACGTCACCCCGTTCCCGGGACCACGCCAGATGGTTGCTGATCAGGACGCGTTCGTTGGGAGCGTAACGCGAACCCAGGTTAAGGAGACTGAAACGAAATCCGCTGGTCATTACGGTGTTCAAACCCAGCTCACTCCGGAAAGGGGTGCGGTCGACGCCTGAGGCGCCCTCCACATCGCTGAGGCTGATGGTGTGTTTGGAGGTCAGATCATAGGTGAGCCGGGCTTCCCCGTCGGTGAAACCGAAGGTCAGGGGCGGCTGATCGCCGAAATCGATCCGATTGAGGATGTAATCCAGATAGCTTTTGCGGAATGAAACGATCCATGACCCGCGCTGCTTCTTGCCGAGAGGTCCTTCAAAAAGCGCGCCGGCATTCGAAGCGCTGGCTTCCAAGCGTCCCTGTAACTGCTGGCGATTGCCTTCCCGGGTGTCGACGGCCAGAATTCCCGCCGTGCGATCAGAATAGCGGACTGGCCATGCGCCCTCGTACAAGGTCATGTCATCCGTCATGTCGCCGTTAAAGATGGTCAGCGAGCCATCGCCGGATTGTCCGTCAGTGGTGTGAAAAGGCGAATGCAGCAGAACCCCGTCCAAGTACAGACCGATGCGGTCGAAAGGGGCGCCACGCAGTGAGAACTCCGAGTCGAAATCGTTGTTGGAGGTGACACCGGGCAGGCTCTGCACGGCACGCAGAGGGTCGTCGGCGAGTACGCTGGCCAGGTTCTTGCGTTCCTCGCCCTGCAGAGTGATAGACGATGCCGCGGCTACGGGAGCCACGCCGAACGCGCCTCCCGAAACGACCACGGTGTCCTTACGTTGATCCATCGACGAGGTCAGCGCAATATCAAAATTCTTCGACTCTCCCGCGGCTATAGTAAATTCCTGGTGGACGAGATAGTATCCAACGGTGGTCGTCTGCAGCACGTAACTTCCGGGGGGGATTCCGGTGATGCTGAACGTGCCATCCGCGCCAGTCACGGCGCGCAAAGGCGTATTCGCGCTTGACACGTTAGTATTTAGCGATGCGGCATCCTGGATCTGCACCTGCGCCAAGCTCAGCGGCTCATTGTCGCGCGAGCTGACCACGCGGCCGCGAATTTCACCCGTCTCCACCTGCGCAGCGCCGATAATTGCCGCGAACAAGAGCGCGAGTACCGGACGCATATCGGCTTTCATTATCGCTAATACGACGGCCCTGCTATCCTGGTGGTTTCAATATGCCGAATTTAAATTCGGAAACCGCGCCGATGTCCGAAGCCGTCACCCACGGCATCCGCGTTGAGGTGTTGTGCCGGTACGCGCCTGAGAACTCGAGGCCGCTGCACCGCGACTGGGTGTTTCAGTACACTGTCCGGATCACCAATCAGAGTGAGGAAACGGTTCAGCTCGTCAGCCGCCACTGGATCATCACCGACGGTCTAGAGCACGTCGAGGAAGTGAAAGGTCCTGGCGTGGTGGGCGAGCAGCCGGTCCTTGAGCCCGGGGAATCCTTCAAGTACTCGTCCTGGTGCCCGCTGCCGACGCCCACTGGGGTGATGCGCGGCACGTATCAGATGGTTCGGCCCGGTGGCGACCCGTTCGATATCGAAATCGCTCCCTTCGGGATGCGGGCTAAACAGACCATTCACTAGCAGTACAATGGCCGTGTGATACGGACGCTTTCCTTTCTTGCTCTGGTCCTGACAGGTACTGCAAGCGCGCAGCAGCTTCAGGGCGATGCGCTCGTTAAAGCCCTGCGGCAGGGCGGCTACGTCATCGTCATGCGTCACGCCAGTTCGCCGCGCGATGTGCCCGACAAGGCAGCGGCCAATCCCGACAACGTCAAACCGGAGCGCCAACTGGATCCGGAAGGCCGGGCCAGCGCGACGGCCATGGGGAAGGCGCTACGCGACCTGAAGATTCCCATCGGCGCGGTTCTCACCAGCCCGACGTATCGCGCGCTTGAAACCATCCGTTACGGGCAGTTCGGCAATCCCCAAACGTTTCCGGAACTGGGCGACAACGGGCAAAGCATGAGCGGCGGCACTGAAGCGCAGGCGACGTGGCTGCGAAAGAAGGTAACGGAGTTACCGAAGGGGACGAATACGATCATCGTCACGCACATGCCGAATATGTCGCGTGCGTTTCCGGAATCGACAGCGAATTTGGCGGATGGCGAGGCCATGATATTTGGCAAGAGCGGTGTAGTGGCGCGAGTCAAAATCGAGGACTGGCCGAGGATGCTCAAATGAAACTTTTTGCAGGAATACTAATCCTGGCGTCGGTGGCTTGGGCGCAAAAACCGCTGACGCTCGCGAGCCAGGGCAGTTTTTTCGTTGGCGGCGAGTACAAGACCATGCCCGCCAATGGTCGAGGAGCACCAGGCGAGATTACCGTCAACCAGATGTATGTCCAGTACCAGATCCCGGTAAATGGCGCGCAGCACGTTCCGGTCGTCATGGTCCATGGATGCTGTCTGAGCAGCAAGACCTGGGAGACAACTCCCGACGGGCGCATGGGGTGGAATGAGTATTTCGTCCGCAAGGACCATTCGGTTTACATGGCGGATCAGGTTTCACGCGCTCGCTCGGGCTTTGATCCGTCCACGATCAATGCAGTTAAGGCGGGAACACTTCCTCCCGCCCAGTTGCCTAATGTGCTCGCGGCGACCCATCAGACAGCCTGGACGATTTTTCGCTTCGGCCCGAAATTCGGGGTGCCTTTCCCGGACGAACAATTCCCTGTAGAAGCTCTGGATGAGCTCTACAAGCAGATGATTCCGGATCTCAACTCGACGTTGCCGAATCCGAATCCAACTTGGACGAATATGGCGGCGCTGGCGGTAAAGCTGAACGGCGCCATCCTCATGGGACATTCCGAGTCAGGATTCTTCCCGGAGCAGGCGGCGCTCATCGATCCTGCGGGTATTAAAGGGCTCATCTCGATCGAAATGCCCTGTCCCGAGCTGAAGCCCGCGGAGATTGCGACGATCGCGAAAATCCCGACGCTGGTGATGTTCGGCGACCACCTGGGCGACGTTCAGGGCGGCATCGCTACCTGGCCGGCGTCGTTTGAAAGCTGCAATAAGTTCGTGCAGCAACTGAAGGACAAAGGTGGCGACGCCGAGATGATGTCTCTTCCCAAGATGGGGATCAAGGGCAACAGCCACATGCTGATGCAAGACCGGAATAATCTCCAGCTGGCGGACCTGATCCTGACTTGGATCGATGGTCACGTTGAAAAGAAAAAGAGCCGTTGACAGGCGTTCTACACTGAGGACATGCCTGACTGTTCTCATCTCGATCAGATCAAAAACGTCAAGCCTCATACTCGCGGATGCGAGGAATGCCTGAAAATGGGCGACACCTGGGTTCATCTGCGCCTGTGCCTGATCTGCGGCCACGTGGGCTGCTGCGATTCCTCCAAGAACAAACACGCGACCAAGCACTTTCATGCCACCAAGCACCCCATCGTGCGGTCTATCGAACCGGGCGAGGATTGGGCCTGGTGCTATGTAGACGAGGTCATGCTTGAATCCGTCTGATTGGCCGGCGCTGCCGTTTGCCGAGTGGGAGAAGACCTGCGACACGCTGCACATGTGGACGCAGATCGTCGGTAAGACGCGGATGGCTCTGACGCCGCTCGAAAACCACTGGTGGAACGTCGTGTTCTACGTTACGCCGTGCGGACTCAGCACCTCGGCGATTCCCTGGAAAAACGGCTCATTCTCGATAGAATTCGATCTAGTGGCTCACCAGCTGCTGTGCCATAACAGCGCGGGCGTACAGCACTGCATGCGGCTGTTCCCGCGATCCGTAGCCGATTTTTATGCGGAGTATATGGCGGCCCTGAAGTCTCTGGGGGTTGAGGTGAAAATTTACAAGGTCCCCTCCGAATTTGACGATTTGACGCCGTTCGACCAGGATCAACACCACGCGTCCTATGACACCGAATACGTGGAGCGATTCCGCCGGATCCTGGTGAACTCCGATCGCATCTTAAAGCAGTTTCGGTCGCGGTTCCTGGGTAAATCCAGCCCGGTGCATTTTTTCTGGGGATCTTTCGATCTGGCGGTGACACGATTCTCAGGGCGTCGCGCCCCGGAACGCGAAGGCGCGGATCATATGACGCGCGAAGCATATTCTCACGAAGTCACTAGCTGCGGGTTCTGGCCGGGTAACCGCATTTTTCCGCACGCGGCTTTTTATGCGTATAGCGCGCCCGTGCCGGCGGGGTTGGAGAAGGAGCCGGTCCGTCCCGCCGCCGCGGGATGGAACGCACAGCTCGGCGAGTTTATCTTCCAGTACGAAGACGCTCGCAAAGAGGCTTCGCCCGATCAGGTGATTCTCGATTTCTGCCAGAGCGCGTATGAGGCCGGTGCGAAGCTGGCGCAGTGGGATCGGACCAGCCTGGAGCGCTAGTGGAGAACGCCGGTAACGTCCGCCGTGAACGCCGGACCTGCTTTTCTTAACACAGGGTTAGCGGCTTGGAGCGGCGTAAAACGCTTGCACGACCGCTGTACAATCGGTCCGCGATGACTCATCACCCCTTCCATTTGTCCAGACCCGCGGCGGCTGCGACGCTTACCGATCCACAGTGGCGCAACGCACCCACCGAGCGTGATCCGGAATATTTCCGCGTGTGGCAACGAGTTTCCCTGGCCTTGCAGCGCTCGCTCAGAGACGGCGTGGCCGGCGCGTATTTCGAGGATCTGGCGCGTTTCGAGAATCGCCAGGCTGTCTACCCGGTCATCGTGTATCAAGCCAGCCGCTTGTGCCATGGCCACCCGCGCACCGAGTTCACCTACGACTTGCGCGATTACCCGGAATGCCGCACCACTCTGGTGTCATCGTGGAAGCTCACCGGGCGTGCGATCCAGGCCGTGTTGAGGCGTATCGAACTGCGGTTGACCGAGGCAGGCATGACCGAGCTTGCGCATCGCTATGCGCCGGTGTGGCACCAGGATGTACTGGTCGCGGTGAAGAAAAAACCGAAGGCGTATGTGGATCTATTGATGGCGGAATCGGCCGTAATCAATGCGGCCATCGATCTGGGGACGGAACGGAGCTTAGAGGCAGCGAACCGTTTCGGCAAGACGGTCCATCTGAATCTGCGGAAGATACACGGGATGGATTTGCAGGGACTGGGAGTCGGGACCCTAGAGGAAGCCACCCGCGCGCTGTCTTATAGCCAAGCGAGCGGCAGCGACAACCTCAGCGACCATGGGATGCTCCAAAACGGTGACCTGTGTGCCGCGGGGAGCCCAGACGCGCGGATCGCTAGCCAGGAAGATGGCGATCACAGGCGTACCGACGGCGGCGGCCAAATGCGCAATGCCGGAATCGTTACCGATGAACACGCGAGCCGTCGAAATCCAGCAGGCCAAGTCGTATAAATCGTCCATCTTGACAGCCCCTTCCAGGGGCTCTTCTGGTCCCGCACACCACTTCACGGGGAGGTCCAACTCCGCGGCGACTTCGCGGAAGTTTTCGAGCGGCCAGCGTTTATCGCGTCTACTCGCAAAGGGATGGATGATCGCAAAGTTGTGCTTGGGCGCCGGTGGAACCGTGATGTGCGGGATTCCTTCGGCGGGTGGCGGAAGCGCAGGGAAAAACGTGAACGGAAGATGGCCGACAGCAGCGCGAAATTCAGGACGGTTCGATCCGTAGCAGGAATAAATCGAGTCGAAAGTTTCTAGCTCTGGGACGCGGGATCCTTCCACGACTCCCACCAAATCCAAACCGGTATCGGCAATCGCCCGGGTGCGGTCGGCAAAGCGAATCAGGGGGAGGATCGGACGCGGCGCCCATACTTCGGTGTACTCAGCGCGGGCAGCCTCAAGAGCAGGAAGGGAAAGGATGATGTCGCCGATGGCGCCGGGCCGAATGAGCAGGCGTCGCTTATCGACTGACACTGACGGGCAGAGTTACGTCGATGGTTTTGGGCGGAAGGCACATGCGATCATTGCAGGCCTGGTAGCGAAGTTTTCCGGCAACGTTGACCAGTCCGGGCGGCACAGAGGCTGGGATCTTAAAACGCGTCAGCAGTTCGAAGCGCCCGGAGAACACCGGCAGCGAGCCCTCGAAGAAGTCCACCTTGCGGAAATCCGGCTTGGGGTAGACGATTTCGGCGGCTGTGATTGGTCCCGGATCCCAGGTGAGCCGCAAGGGGATCAAGTAAGGATCGGGCGGCTTGTTGCTGTTTACGTGGTACCCCTCGCGAAGTTGTAGGGGCAATTTAAATTCGATCGTGGCGCCGGCCTTGGCCGCCACCGGCTCAGGCTTGGGCATCAACAGAACGTTCGTTTGCGCGATGGCGTTAATTTGAATGAAGCAAAGCGAACTCGCTGCCAGCAGTGCGTTCAGCGCCGGTCTTTGGAGCATCTTTGGGGGCCTCTAACAGTTTCTCGATTTCTTTCTGATAGGTGGCCTTGGCGACCAGGCCGATGTGCATCGAGGCGATGCGGCCCTCGCGATCGATGACGATGGTGGTAGGCAGAGAGTCGACATTCCCGAAGAGCTGGGAGACCTGATCATTACCCAGCACCACACGATAGTTCATCTTCTTTTGTTCGACGTAGGGCTTTACCGCATCCCAACCGTCTTCATCCATCGAAACTCCGACGACCGCGAAATCGCGATCCTTGTAAGCTTTCTGAAAATCCATAAACCAGGGAATTTCGACCTTGCAGGGTCCGCACCAGGTAGCCCAGAAATTGAGGAGCACCACCTTGCCTTTGTAATCGGAGAGTTTCACCGTAGCCCCGCTCGCATCTTTCAGGGCGAAATCGGGTGTCGGTTTGCGCTCGTTCGCGGACTTCAAATGATAGTTTTCGGGAATCGGAGACTCACAGGAAGCCAGAATGGCCACAGCCGCGGCAAACAGCGCCCAGCGGCGGATCGAACGCACCGACAATTTACGGGCCTGCATGGTCCTATTATACCGGGACCGGCCCGCCTTTCAGGAGATGCTCGGCAAACCAGCTACGGCGGATCCGGCGAGCCGTAATGGCCAGCGTGTATTCGTCGTGACGGCGCAATCCGGCGTAGAGCCACGCCGAAGTATCGCAAAAGCTTTCGCAGACGTAACGCCGCCACCCCGGAGTTCGGCGTCGAATGTCAGAGCGACCAACCTTGCCCTTGCGCCATTCCGCGCTCCAGCCGAGTTCGCCGGGGACGCGTCTGGCAAGTTCAGCCGCCAGAACATCTTCCCAGTTCCGGCGGGTCTGGTTCGAAAGGCGGACCCAGACGAAATGGAAAATCTCATGGACCAGGATTCTTTCAAACTCGCCCGGCTGGGCGAGGAGTCCGCTATCGAGCAGAATGACACGTCGTGGAATGTGCGTGGCCGCCAGATGGGGTCCCAGAGTGCGGCGGAGCTCCACTCGGATGGGACGGCCGGAAAGAGTCGGCAGCACTCTGAGTAGATGCCTATGGTTTCGGCGGCGCGGCTTTCGGCGGCGGCACTACGCCGGGGAACCCTGTCGGCGCCGCAGGCGCGGGGGCCTTGAAGAAATCCTGATCCTTGATGACCGCCTGGTAGCTGGCGTTCATTTCTTTCATCCACAGATTCATGTGCTCATTCCGCAGCGCCAGGACGATATTTTCGCGGAGCTCCTCCATCGGCTGCAATCCCTTTTCCTCCAGACGGACGATATAAAACGCCGTCGGCTGGTGGATCGGGTCGCTGATTTCGCCGGGCTTCAAGGCGAATACCGCGGTCTTGAGCTCGGCGGGATAATCGCTGACGGCCTTGATAAAGCCGAAATCTCCACCCGCGGCCTTGGAAGCTGCATCTTCCGAATACTTTTCCGCCAGCTTGGCGAAATCCGCGCCACCCCGAAGCTGCTTCACGATATCGGTGGCCAGCGTGCGAGCCTCCGCCTCCGGCCGTTTGGATTGCCCAGCCTGTACAGCTTGTTCCGCGGCGGCTTTCAATGAGGCCGGGTCGGTGCCTTTCGGAACCACTTGACCGGCGAAGGGAATATAGATCACCTTAATTTTGGCCTGCTCGTATTGCGAGCTGTGCTGCTTATAGTAAGCATCGATCATCTCCGCGGAGACCGGAAATGTGTTGTTCTCGTCATTAAGTCTCGCGTTACGGAGAAGTTGCAGCTTGAGACCTTCGTATTGTTCCTTGTATGGACTCTTCTCGAGCAGATTTCGCTTCTCTCCTTCCTCGGCCAGATGCACAAAGAGAAAATACTGGCTGAGAATGAATTGCGGATTCTGCTGAAACTGCTGCAAATCTTGCGGACTGAACATGGCCGTCATCTTCTGAACGTCGGCAGCGGTAATATCCTTGCCCGCAATGGTAGCGACCACTTTTTGTGGATCGGCCGGGGGAGCCTGGGCCCACATCGAAATCGAGATGAGTGCGAAAAGCAGGGTTTGTTTCAAATGCATGGTCCCTCCCAAATTACCACGATGATGAATTTAGACGGGCGTGGAGGGACATGGTTTGGCGTTATAGTAGCGGGAATGAAGAGGAGGCTGGGCCTGGTATGTGCGCCGGTGCTGATGGCAAGCGCCTGCCGCAATATGCCGGGGCCGTTCGCACCACCGGTGCAGCGCCAACCGCTCGAGGATTTCCGCCCGTACCGGATGTCGGCGATCGTCGATATGGCGGATGAAGACGCCAAAACGCATTTCGTCCGGGACCTTACTTCGAATGCGAGCGCCACGTGGCGATGGACCGGACAGTGGCCCACCTTGCGAGTGCGGATGCGCTCCGTCGAGAATGTTCGATACACCATCGATTTCGCCATCGCGGGCGCGATGTTGGCGAAAACGGGTCCAATGACCGTGTCGTTCCTGGTGAATGACCGGGTGCTAGGTCGGATTCGGTACAAACACGAAGGCGCGCAGCACTTCGAGAAGGCGGTTCCCGCCGGCTGGGTGACAGCCGGAGAAGACATCACCGTAGGCGCGAGTGTCAACAAGCCATGGACCCCGCCCGAGGGCGGCCCGCCACTTGGAATTATGCTCACGCGGATCGGGCTCACCCAATAATGCGGCAGGCCGCAGCAGCATTATTCGGCGCGGGATTCACAGTGGCTGCCTGCTACGCTGCCGGCTCGCTTTTGATCGATCAACTGCGCGCGACACTTCGACAGGACGAACGAATTCCTCTGGCCTTTATCCTGGGAGCAGCCTGTCTGCACCTGGCGATCTTCGCCATTCTGGCCCTGCACATTGCCTATTGGCCGGTGCTGGCGGGCCTACTCGCCGCGACGATTCTCGCAGCGATCGTTACGGGCGCATGGCGTGGCGCCCACACGTCGATCGGCAAGCCGGTTGCACCCCTAAGTGACAGTCTCCGCATGGTGTTCGGGTGGTGCGCCGGGATCTTCGCGGTGGTCTATCTGGTGAACGCGTGGGCCCCCGAGGTGAGCCCGGATGGAGCGGGCTACCATCTCGGACTAGTGGCGCGCGAGCTCCGAGTCCATGGCTTCGAGCCCCTCACAAACGACATGTACGCGATGCTGAGCCAGGGCGTGGAGATGCTGTTTGTGCCGGCCTTCGCGATCGGTCGGCATTCCGCCGCGGCGTTAGTGCACTTTGCCTTTTCAGTCGCTCTGGCTCTGGCGATGCTGGCCTATGGACGCCGGATCGGAAAACCCTGGGCGGGAGCCGCCGGCGCACTGCTCACCTTCGCGAGTCCCGTGGTCGGCGCCGACGCGTCCGCCGCTTATGTGGACGTGGCCACCGCGGCGATCGTATTCGGAGCGTTCTACTGGACCGAAGTTTGGGATGAGCAACGTCACATGAGTCTGTTGATCCCCGTGGGGCTTCTGGCGGGATACGCATATGCCGCCAAGTACACAGCTTTCCCCATCGCGATCTATGCCCTGGGGCTCGTGGCGTGGCGCGGCCGGCGCCTGCGGCCCATCGGCAAAAGTCTGCGGCCGGTGCTGCTGGTGGCGGGCTGCGCGCTGATTATGGCGGGTCCGTGGATTGCGCGCAACTGGATCTGGTACCAGAACCCCGTGGCGCCCTTCGCGAACTCCATCTTCCGGAACCCCTACGTGCACGTGATGTTCGAGCATGATTATTCGGAGCGGCTGCGGCACTACGGGATGCCGAGCCTGTGGCCGCTGGCGCTCGAAGCAACGCTACGGGGAGGGTATGTCAGCGGAATCATCGGACCGGCGTTTCTACTTCTGCCCGTGGCCTTGGCCGCGCTGCGATTCCAAGCCGGCAGGCGGCTGGTGCTGGCCGGAGCCCTCATGTTCTCGACCTACTTCGCCAACATCGGGGCGCGCTTTTTAATTCCCAGCCTTCCGTTCTTTTCGTTGGCGATAGGACTCGCGTTTGGCGAAGCGGCTACGCTACTGGCGGCGCTGATGCTCATCCACGCGGCGGCGTCCTGGCCTCCGATCCTCAACCATTATGTGAATGCGAACTGCTGGAGGCTGGTGCGGTTTCCCTATAAGGCAGCGCTGCGAATTACTCCGCCCGAGGATTTTCTGCGTAAGAACTCCCAGGGATACTCTGCTGCCCAGATGATCGACCAAAAGGTTCCAGGCAATGAACCGGTTTTCAGCATGGATGGGATTCCGGATTCCTATACCCGGCACCCGATCCTGCTGTACTACGAATCCGCCAGCAACGAGACTCTGGCCGACACGATCAATATGGGCTGGAACGCGGCGGAGCAACCCATTCTTTCGAGAGTGTTTTCCTTCCCGGAACGCAAAGCGCGGCGCATGCGCGTCGTGCAGACGGCCGAAGGCTTCTATCCCCATCAGTGGAATGTGTACGAACTGCGCTTTTTTTATCACGGCGCGGAGCTCGCGCGTAAGTTGGATTGGCGGCTGCAAGCGTGGCCCAATCCATGGGAGGTGCAACTAGCTTTTGATAATTCTCTGGCGACTCGATGGCGATCCGGAGAAACCGCCAGCCCGGGCATGTACCTGGACGTCGATTTCGGACGCGACGAGCCAGTGGATGAAGTGCGTCTGATAGTATCAGGCGATTCCGAGCTGACCCGGTTGCAGCTGGAATCGGCGAGTTCTACGGGGACCTGGGAAAAGATCGCCAAGAATCCGACGGTGATGCAACACGACGTCCCGAAGGGGATCCGCCGGATGGCGACCTATGAACTGCACGCGCGCGGGATCCATTATCTGATGGTCGCTGACAAAAGTAACGGCGCCGAGGATTTCGCGGAGGACCCGGAGGCATGGGGGCTAAAGCTGATCGGCCACACCGAAGGTGAGCGCCTGTATCAGACGATTTGGTGATGCGGCTATATTTAGGCATCGACGGGGGCCAATCCAGCACCACGGCGCTGATTGGGGACGAAACCGGCCGCGTGCTGGGAGTCGGACGAGCGGGGCCCTGCAACCACGCCGCGGCGAGCGAAGGCCGGCGGAAATTTGTTGCGGCGATGACGGAGAGCGTCAACCAGGCCACGGCATCGGCCGGGTTAACTCAGCCGCCTGCATTCGAAGCGGCATGCCTGGGCTTAAGCGGCGGTCCGGACGACAAAGAAGTACTGACCAAAGAAACGATCCGCGCGAAGCGCTATCTAATTACGCATGATGCGCATATCGCCCTGGCTGGCGCGACCGGCGGCGAACCGGGGATCATCGTGATCGCCGGCACGGGGTCCATGGTCTATGGAAGGAACGCCGCGGGAGTAACCGCCAGAGCTGGTGGCTGGGGATACATCTTTGGCGACGAAGGTGGCGCGTTCGATCTGGTCCGTCAAGCGCTGCGCGCGGTCCTGAGAAACGAAGAGGGTTGGGGTCCACCGACAGCACTGCGCGAGGCTCTGCTCGAAGCCGTTTCCGAGAAAGACTTGGGCCCGCGTGACGGCCATCATCTCCTGCATCTTTGTTACACCGACGAATATCCGCGCGATCGGGTAGCGAGCTGGGCGAAACTGGTCGACCAAGCGGCGCGCGCGGGCGACGGCGTGGCGGCGGACATATTAGGATCGGCCGCACAGGCGCTGGCAACCATGACGGCAGCGGTGCGCCGGCAGCTCTTTGAGCCTTCCAGCCAACGGATCCGCCCGGTGAACGTTTGTTATAGCGGCGGGGTGTTCGCCAGCGAACCATTGCTTGAAAGATTTCGAATGTTGACGGAACTGGAGGAAGGAAATCAAGTAACGGCTCCCCAGCATAATGCCGCCCAGGGTGCGCTGCTAGAGGCGTATCGAATCAGTGGAACTAAGGTGAATCTCCGATGATTTTAGGAGAACCGGGCAAACTCGTAGTCCTAGAGGGGGCTTGACACCATTACGCCCGTGACTAGAATAGAGTTAATTTAGCTTGCTATGCCAGGCTGTGAGCATAACCGCACGGAATTTCTGATGCGCCGGGATGGGGTCGACTACGTGCACTGCGTGGAATGCGGTCAGGTTTTCGAATCCGACGATCTCGAACAGGTTTCTCTATACGACGAAGCCGAAGAAGAGCCTCGCCGGAAAAAGGCGTCATAGTCCTTATTGCGCTTGGAGCGCACAGTGCGCTCATGAGATCCTCAAAGTAATTCTTCGATGGGTGAAGGTGTGCGACCACAACCGCTGCGGATTGTCTCGATGGGAGGCGGAACCGGCCTGGCAACATTGTTACGAGGTCTGAAGCGCTATATTCAGGCATCCCCGGGCGCGCTGGAGATCACAGCCGTGGTTACCGTCACCGACGACGGGGGCAGTTCCGGGCGGTTGCGCCGCGATTTCGATGTCCTGCCGCCAGGCGATATCCGCAATTGCATGGTGGCGCTATGCCGCGACGAAGCCCTCCTCTCGCAGCTCTTCAACTATCGTTTCACCGGAGGCAGAGGCCTTAAGGGGCACAGCTTCGGAAATCTGTTCCTCATGGCGATGACCCATCTGACCGGCGATTTCGCACACGCCGTGAAATTATCCTCGGAAGTGCTGGCGGTCCGTGGAAGGATCTATCCATCCACGGCGGCGAATGTGAGGCTCAAGGCGACGCTCGCAGGGGGACAAAAAGTGAGTGGGGAGACGCGCATCAGCCGCAGCATCCGGCCGATTCAGCGAGTGGAACTGAGTCCGCGGCGGGCACGCCCGCTGAAAGAGACGCTAGACGCGATTGCAGAAGCGGATCTGATCACGCTCGGCCCTGGGTCGCTCTACACCAGCGTGATTCCGCATCTGCTGGTCGAGGGCATCCCGCAAGCCATCGCCGCTTCGCCGGCCGTGAAGGTGTATTTCGCGAATCTCATGACGCAGCCCGGCGAAACTACCGATATGGAAGGCGCCTCGGATCATTTAGCGGCGTTGTTACGTCATGGGTTACGTCACGGGTCAGGCCAGGGCGGACGGCCGGGTTCCCGCCTGATCGATGTCTGTGTGGTCAATACCGGTCCAATCCTGCGCAAGACGCTTGAGCAATATCGAGCGCGCGAGGCTCGCCCCGTGGAGAACGACGTGAAAAAGATCGAGGCAACCGGAGTCAAAGTGGTGGCGACCGATCTGGTGCGGCTCGCGGGCCGGCGGATACAAGAAAAGATCCGGCATGATCCTGGAGCAATTAGCGCCGTCGCCATTGACTTGGCGCAGCAGGGTCGCCGGGCGAAGGAGCGGCTGGCTTCATGAGTCCCATGAATACGACGGTGGTGATCTTGGCGGCGGGCCTGGGAACCCGCATGCGTTCGAAGCGCGCCAAAGTGCTGCACCGAGCGGGAGGATTGACCCTGGTGGAGCACGTTGTATCCGCTGCCGCCGCAGTGGCGCCGGCCGATCGTACGATCGTGGTAACTGGTCACCAGGCTGACGAAGTGGAAGCAGTTCTCGAACCGCAGGGAATCGGGTTCGTGCGGCAGGTCGGCCAGAAAGGGACGGGACACGCCGTGGCCGCTTGCAAGGAGCGGCTGGAAAATCAGGACGGACTGCTGATGGTGTTGTATGGCGACACGCCCCTTCTTTCGCCGGTAACTCTACGGAAGTTGCGCGATCTGCAGAGTGCCTCCGGCGCCGCCGCGACGCTGATCACTACGACGCTCCAGGATCCGTCGGGATACGGCCGCGTGCTGCTCAACAGCAAGGGCGATGTGACTGCGATTGTCGAGGAGAAAGCCGCTACCCCCGAGCAGAAGTCGATCCAGGTGATCAACTCCGGGATCTATTGTTTCCAGGCGCCGCTATTGTGGCGGCACATCGTCGAGCTCACGCCCAACTCCGCATCGGGCGAGCTGTATCTGACCGACATGCCGGAAATCCTGACGCGCCACGGACACCGCGTGGGCGCGCTGCACATCGACGATCCGGACGAACTTCTGGGCATCAACACTCGCATCGAGCTGGCCGACGCCGACCGTGTCTTGCGGGAACGAAAATGCCGCGAGCTGATGCTGGCGGGCGTTACCATCGAACGGCCGGAAACCGTGACGATCGATACACATGTACGTGTCGGCGTCGACACGGTGGTAGAACCGTTCGCGCGGCTGCTGGGGATGACCGAGATCGGCGAAGAGTGTCGCGTGGGTGCGGGAGCGATTCTCGAATCGGCCGTTCTCGAGGATCGCGTGGTCGTGGCGCCTTACACTTTGGTCGCGAATTCCCGCATCGATACCGGCGCGCAGGTGGGTCCGTTTGCCCGGCTTCGCATGGAGGCGCACGTGGGTTCGGACGCGCGCGTGGGAAATTTCGTCGAGCTGAAGAAGGCCAAACTCGGCAAAGGCGCCAAAAGCCAGCATCTGACATATCTCGGAGATGCCGAGATCGGCGCTGGTTCGAATATCGGCGCCGGGACCATCACCTGCAATTACGACGGCGAGAAGAAACACCGGACCACCATCGGCGAGCGCGCGTTTATCGGGAGCAATTCGACTCTGGTGGCTCCGGTCGAAATCGGGCCCGATACCTATGTGGGCGCGGGTAGCGTGATTACCGAGGCTGTTCCATCCGGAGCACTGGCGCTGGGACGTGGACGGCAAGTGGTGAAGCCGGGCTGGGTCAAGAGCCGCAAGAACAAAGCCGCAAATAAAAGCGAATGAACGACTGCTACTTTTGCTTTTTCCCGGACGGGCGAATGATTACTAAGATCGCCGTGTCACTATCTTCGCCCGAGATGTAGCGGACGTAGATTCGCTGCCGCAGCCGCAGGCGGCCGCCTTCGATCTTAGTCTCGGCGGTAATCTTGAAAACGTGTCCTTCGGTTTTGCCTTGCACGACACGGGTCACCTTTAGGTGATCCGGTGCATTTTCGACCAGTGTTCCTGTGAAAGAGTCCTTGTCTTGATCGTCTTGCGCGGCCACACTCCTCGCGATCAACGCAAAGCTGAGGACCACCAGCAGGAGCGAGGCGAGCAGCTTCATCCGCACACTTCAGGATAATCAATCTCGGCACATCCGCAAATGAAAGAAACTTCACAGCACCAGAACAGGATGATACAGGTGCGGCAAACGAGCTTCGCCAATAGCTACCAACTGGCCTTCCGGCGTTACCGCCTTTACGAAGCGGCCACCGGGCCGCACATGAAAGGGCGAGATGCGGAAATCGCGGCCGTTGCGGATTTGTCCTGCCGTCAAGGCATCTACCACTTCCGCCGGGAACTGCGGAAGAAGTTCAGCAGCCGGGATCACAACCTCCGCAAAACGACCGGCATCGGCCAAAGCCGCGAGTTGTTCAAGCGTTCGCGCCGCCTCGATTTTGAAATCGCCGGAAGCTGTGCGGCGCAAGGATTTGAGAAACGCACCGCACCCCAGTGCTTGACCGGCTTCGTGGGCGATGCTGCGCAAGTAGGTTCCCGCCGAGCAGTGCACGCGAACCTCGGCTTCACAGCCTTCCATGCGCAGGACCTCCAGCGAATACACCTCGACATCGACTGCTTTCAAGTCGACCGGTTGTTGCTTGCGAGCCATTTCATATGCAGGTCGGCCCGCGATCTTCTTGGCGGAAACCTGCGGCGGA